>Ga0209911_100115_pt1 | contig 57753 bp, 52 predicted proteins | sample FECB21metaG_FD_188301 | JGI IMG/M metagenome (GOLD analysis project Ga0209911, IMG submission 188301) | Cyanobacterial communities from the Joint Genome Institute, California, USA - FECB-21 (SPAdes) (version 2) | ecosystem: Environmental > Aquatic > Thermal springs > Hot (42-90C) > Microbial mats...
AGAGCGTTGGAACCACCTGATCCCATCCCGAACTCAGTAGTGAAACGACGCATCGCCGATGGTAGTGTGGTGCTTCACCATGTGAGAGTAGGTCATCGTCAAGCTCCTATACGAAACCCCAGATCGCTAACGCGGTCTGGGGTTTCTTCTTTGGGCGCTGGAAAACAGAGCTTCGCGAGCAGAGCTCGCTCCTACAGGCTTGGGGCTCGCACCAATAAAAGCGCCGCTCGGGTAGAATGCGCGAATTCTGCAGGGGACTTTCATGTCTGACTCGCCGCCCGAACCCTCCTTGTCATCCTTGCCGATCGAGCAGCTGGTCGCCTGTCATGAGTGCGATCTGTTGATGCGCAAGCCGGTGCTGCACGATGGCGAGAGTGCCGAGTGCCCGCGTTGTGGTTATGAGCTCTTCAGCCATCGTCACCATGTGGTGCGGCGTAGCCTGGCGTTGGTGCTGACGGCCCTGTTGCTCTATATCCCCGCGAACTTCCTGCCAATCATGCAGCTCAATCTACTTGGCCAGACCTCGCAGGATACGGTCTGGAGTGGCGTGATCGGTTTGTACGAGAGCGGTATGCAGGGTATCGCCGTAGTGGTGTTCCTGAGCAGCATGGCTGTTCCACTGCTCAAGTTGCTTTGCCAGTTGCTGGTGCTGCTGAGCATTCGTATCGACTTCGGTCGCAGCTACGGCCTCTTGCTCTATCGGATCTATCACCATATGCGCGAGTGGGGGATGCTCGAGGTTTATCTGATGGGCATCCTGGTGGCGATGGTGAAATTGATGGACCTGGCTGACCTGAGCCTTGGTCTTGGCTTGTTCTGTTTTATCGCGCTGTTGTTGGTGCAGGTATGGCTGGAGGTGACCATGTCACCGCATCAGATCTGGGAAGCCTTGTCCGGGGAGGATATCCGTGCGGGCGATTGAGGCTGGATTGCTGGTCTGTCATGAGTGTCATCAACTCAATCCAGTCGACGTTGATGCCAAGCACCAGTATTGCAGTCGCTGCGGTGGGCAGATTCACGCACGGCGGCCCAATAGCCTGATCAGAACCTGGGCATTGTTGCTGACGTCGGCGATTCTCTACATCCCGGCCAATCTGCTGCCTATCATGACCGTCAACAGTCTCGGCAAAGGTTCTCCTGCGACCATCATGGGCGGCGTGCTAGAGCTCATTCACTTTGGCATGCTGCCCATTGCGGCGGTGGTATTCATCGCCAGCATTCTGGTGCCGACTTTCAAGTTGGTGGGGATTGCTCTGCTGTTGTACTCGGTGCAGCGTCATCAACCGATGTCTGCGCGCCAGCGCATCCTCATGTACCGCTTCATCGAGTGGATTGGCCGCTGGTCGATGCTCGATATTTTCGTCATCGCCATTCTGGTGGCAGTGGTGAATTTTGGCAGCCTGGCCAGCATCGAAGCTGGAGCCGGCGCCGCTGCCTTTGCCAGTGTGGTGATACTGACCATGCTCGCAGCACTGACTTTCGACCCTCGCCTTATCTGGGATAACACGGAAACTGCTCATGACTGACCTTCCTCTGGCCAAGACGCGTCCCGCTTCGAACTGGTCAGCCATCTGGGTTCTGCCCCTTATTGCACTGCTCATTGGCGGCTGGTTGGCGTGGCGTGCATATAGCGAAGCCGGCATTCAGGTGGAGTTGATATTCGCCAGCGGCGAGGGTATCCAGGCCGGCAAGACCGAGCTTGTGTACAAGGGTATGGCGGTGGGGAAGGTAACGGCCATCAGCCTTGATCAGAGCGGAAAGAATCGCGGTGTTGTCGCTCAGTTGGAGGTCAACAAGGAGCTTGAGCAGTATCTGCGTGAGGGCACTCGTTTTTGGCTGGTCAAACCCAATGTCAGTCTGGCCGGTATCAGCGGCCTGGAGACACTGGTTTCCGGTAACTACATTACCTTCAGCCCCGGTGAGGGGGAGTCGACCCGCAGCTTTACCGCCTTGGCTCAGGAACCGCCAATGGGCGACGACGTACCGGGCTTGCATATAACGCTGAAGGCCGAGCGATTGGGTTCGCTCAACCGTGACAGCCCTGTGTTCTATCGGCAGATCCAGGTTGGCCGGGTCAAAAGTTACAGCCTCGGTGAGGATCAGAGCACCGTCGAGGTCAAGGTATTCATCGAGCCTGCTTATGCGCATCTGGTGCGCAAACATACGCGGTTCTGGAATGCCAGTGGCATCAGCGTCGATGCAGACCTGTCCGGCTTCAAACTGCGCAGTGAGTCGCTGGCGAGCATCGTCGCCGGGGGCATCGCCTTCGCTACGCCGGAGCATCGCAAGGACAGCCCGCCTACTGATCCAGCGCTGCCGTTCCGTCTCTATGAGGACTACGACGAGGCTCAGGCGGGTATCAAGATCGTCGTGACACTCAGGGATTTCGACGGGCTGCAGGAAGGCCGAACGCCGGTCATGTACAAGGGGATTCAGGTCGGCTCGCTGAAAGCGATGAAGGTCGACCGCGACCTAAATAGCGCCACGGCCGAGCTGACCATCAATCCACTGGCTGAAGAGTATCTGGTGGAGGGATCGGATTTCTGGGTGGTCAAGCCCTCCATTTCGCTGGCGGGAATTACCGGGCTCGAGGCTTTGGTAAAGGGGAACTACATCGCCGTGCGGCCGGGAGAGAAGGGCAACCCGCCGGCGCGCAACTTCGTCGCGCGTAGCAAGGCGCCGCCTTTGGATCTTGGGGCGCCAGGGCTGCATCTGGTGCTGTTCACCGATCAGCTCGGCTCTATCGAAGTCGGTAGTCCGGTGCTCTACAAGCAGATCAAGGTCGGCTCGGTACAGAGTTACCAGTTGGGGCGTGACAACACCCAGGTGGTGCTGGGTGTGCATATCGAGCCGGACTACGTGCACCTGGTCAATACCTCAACGCGTTTCTGGAATGCCAGCGGCATCACCCTCAAGGCTGGCCTGTCTGGTGTCGAGGTCAAGAGCGAATCGCTGCAGACGTTGTTGGCGGGCGGTATCGCTTTCGAGACGCTTGATCTGCAAGCCGCCAGGTCGGATCGCCAGGTGCAGCGCTTCGCCTTGCATGCCGACCGTGACAGTGCCTTGCAGTTGGGTCAGCAGATCAGCATCCGGGTCACGGATGGCGATGGTCTGCAACCGGGAACGTTGGTGCGCTACAAGGGGCTGGAAGTAGGCAAGGTCGAGAACCTCAGCCTGACCGATGACTTGCAAGCGGTGATCCTCAACGTGCGCATCACCCAGGCAGTGGAGCAGATCGCTCGCGAAGGTACGCGTTTCTGGGTGGTGAAGCCTGAACTGAGCCTGACCCGTGCGGCAAACCTTGGCACACTGGTCAGCGGGCAGTATCTGGAGGTGCAGCCTGCAGGGCAGAAGGGGCCGCGTCGTACCGAATTCACCGCATTGGCCAGTGCGCCTAATCAGGCCGTGCGTGAGGAAGGCTTGCGCCTGGTACTGAGCGCGCCGCGACGGGGGTCGATCAAGCCGGGCGTGATCGTCAGCTATCGCGAGGTGCCGGTGGGCAAGGTGGTGGATTTCGAGCTGGGGCCGACTTCCGATCGCGTGCTGATTCATGTGCTGATCGAACCGCGTTATGCGCCGTTGGTGCGCAGCGGTAGCCGCTTCTGGAATGCCAGTGGTATCGGTGTGGATGCCGGGCTATTCAAGGGCGTGAAAGTGCGGACCGAATCGCTGGAGGCGCTGCTCGAAGGCGGTATCGCCTTCGCCACGCCGAACAACCCGGAGATGGGCGGGCCGGCACAGCCGGGGCAGACCTTTGCACTGTTCGACGAGCCGCAGGATGCCTGGATGCAGTGGGCGCCGAAGATCGTGCTGGAGCAGTGAACAGACCTTGGAAATGAAAAAAGGGCCGCTTCGAACGGCCCTTTTCATTTTTGCGGCTATAAAAGCTCGCGGCTGAAGCGGAATGCCGCCCAGCCGCTCCTACGGTCGTGTGAACCGTGGGAGCGGCTTCAGCCGCGATGGGCTCAGGCCAGCTCAGTGCTTTCTTCCTGCGCTGGTGCCTGGGCTTTAGCATTCTCGCGTGGCTTGATGAACTTCCAGTCCGCCTCGTCGATATAGATGCCGTTGGGGCCGCTGCCGCCTTCCAGGTCGATGGCCACGTGCGCCGAGACCTGCGGCTTGACCGAGGCCAGGATCGGCACGAAACCGAGTTGCAGGCTGGTCTCGATCAACGCCTGCTGGTTGCGTTCGTCGATGTCCGCCGCCTCGTCGAGGTAGTAGGGCAGGCGCACGCGCCCGGCCTGCTCGCGGTCCATCAGGTGCAGCAACAGGTACATGTTGGTCAGCGCCTTGATGGTCATGGTGGTGCCGTTGGAGGCTGCACCATCGATGTCGGTGTGGATGATCGGCTGGCCGTGCACCTTGGTGATCTCGAAGGCCAGTTCGAACAGATCCTTCAGGCCCAGCTGGTTGCCGTTGGCCGCGACCAGGCGCGACAGGTAGTCCTTGGCCTCCTCGTTCTTCGCGTCCTGATCGGCCGATTGCGACAGGTCGAACACCGACAGAGTCTCGCCTTCCTCGTATTGGCCGGCGCTGTGGATGATCTGGTCGATATGGCGCAGGGCTTCCTTGTTCGGTGCCAGGACGATGCGGAAGCTCTGCAGGTTGGAGACCTGGCGCTTGTTGATCTCGCGGTTGAACAGCGCTAACTGGTGCTCGAGGTTGTCGTAGTCGCTGCGGATATTGCGCAGGGTGCGGGCGATGTCGGTGACCGCCGCACGGCGCGCCTTGGCCAGGGTCAGGGCTTCGTCCTGGCGGTGGGCGTAGGCGTTGACCAGCAGTTGCAGGCGGCGCTCGACGTCGTCCTCGCTGTCGAACTTGGCCACGCCCTTGAGGCGCACCTGGGCATAGAGGGCTTCGATCTGGCCGTCGATGCGCTGCAGAGCCTGCCAGGTGTCCTGGTAGTCATTGAGCAGCGGCAGCAGGTTGTCCAGCGAGTCGTCCACCGGGTCCATGAACGGCGTGCCGAAGGGCAGATCGGTCGGCAGCAACTGGCGACGGCGCAGGGCGTCTTCCAGGGTACGTTCCTTGGCTTCCAGATCGGCCAGTTGGCGGCCGACCAGTTGCAGCTTGGCGGACAGTTGCTGCACGCGCTCGGCGAAGGCGTCGCTGGCGCGCTTGAGTTCGTCCTGGGCGCCTTCCAGTTCGGCGAGGCGCTCCAGCTTCTGCGGCTCCTCGGCAGCCAGGGTCTGGCTCTTGCGGAAGTCTTCCAGCGCTTTCTGCGCATCCAGTACGGCCTGGTACAGCGTCTCGGCCTGGGCCTTGCTGGCGGCGCGGTCGGCGGCGACCGACTGTTGGGTCTTGAGCTGCTTGAGTTCGCGCTCCAGACGATCCTTCTGGTCGCGCAGGGCGGCGCGGTCGGCCAGCGCTTGCAGTGCCGGCGGTTCGATATGACTGAGGTCGATGGACAGGCCTGGCACGGCGAAGGTGTCGCCCTTGAAGCGATCCAGCACTGCTTCGACCGCCTTGACCCAATCGTCACCGTCGGCCTGGATGCCTTTCTCGCCCAGCGGCAGGCTGAACAGCTGGCCGTTGAACAGACGCATCAGGCGGTCGACATCGGCCTGGGAGAATTCCTCGCGCAAGCGCGAGTAGCTGTTGTTGTCGGCGTGGTCGAGCTGCTGCTTGACCGACTTGAGGCGTTTTTCCAGATCGCGCAGGCGCTCGTCCAGGTCTTCGCTGGAGAACTGCCGCGACTGCGCCAGGGCGCCGGCCAGTTCGTCGTGTGCGTCCTTGGCGGCGAGCAACTGCTCCTCCAGCACCTTGGCGTTTTCCACCAGGGCGAAGCGGTTCTTCAGCACGGAAAGCTCGCCCAGCCAACGCTGGATCTCGCTGATCTCGCGCTCCAGGCGCATCAGCTCACTGGTGCCGCCGCGCTGTTCGTTCTGCAGGCCGTCCTGCTCGTTGCGATAGTGCTCGGCCTGGATCACCAGCTCTTCCTTGCGCGCATCGGCGTAGTCGTGCCAGGTGCCCAGCAGGTTGTCGAGCAGTGGCGAGAGACGGTGCAGCTTGCCGCGCAGAGTCTCGCGCTGAGTGACACCCGAGGCCAGTGCCTCGATCAGCGGGCCGGCGGTAACCAGGGCCTGGTAGTCCTGCTCCATACGGCGCACGTCGCGGAAGGCTTCTTCGGTGGCGGCGATATAGTCGACGCTGCCCGAGCGCAGGCTGTGCTCGAAGGCATCGAGGAACAGCTGCTTGAGTTTCGCCGCAGTGATCTCGCGCATGTGCAGGAGGTTGATAAACAGCGCGCGGAAGGTCTTCAGGCTCTGCTCGCTGGTCGAGCGCAGCGGGATCAGGGTCAGATCCAGCGGGATGCTGGTGTGACCGCCGACCAGCAGGCGACGCAGTTCGTCGGGCTTGAGTTCGTAGGCGGTGATGCCGGCCTGGCCGAGGTTTTTGAACAGTTCGCGCTGGCGCAGGCAGGTGCCGTTTTGCTGGTAGTGCTCCAGGTCCAGCTCACCGGCGTAGGCGAAGAACTGGTGGCCGAAGCCGCCACCGGGGCCGCGACCGGCCACGCCGATCACGTGCGGGCCGTGGGGCAGGGCGACTTCGACGAGGATGTAGCTGGTGTCGCTGGCGAAGTAGAACTTGCGCGAGGCTTCCAGGCTGTACTTGCCGAAGCTCATGTCCGACATGCGCGCCAGGATCGGGAACTGCAGGGCGTTGATCGAGGCGGATTTGCCCAGGTTGTTGGCGCCGTAGACCGACAGCGGGTTTTCCAGCGGGAACAGGCCGAGGCTGTAGCCGGCGGTGTTCAGCAGGGCGAAGCGGCGGATACCGTAGCGTTCCTGGCTCATGCGTCCATCTCCTGTGCGGCGCGTTCGTCGGCCATGGCGCGGGCCAGGGCGTCTTCCTCGGATTCTTCGGCATCGATGACAGCGGTAGCATCGGCGTCGCCGTCATCGTCCAGCAGCACCGGTGCTGGCAGCGGCAGGTCGCTGCTGTGCAGGCTGGCGGCCAGGTCGCGGTCGTGCTGTACCGACAGGCAGACGTCGAGGAAACGGTGCATTGGCGGCAGGAAGCGGTACACGCCGTTGCTGTCCTCGGCGAAGCCGAGCTGGATGAGGCGACGGATGATCTTGTCTTCCAGCTCCTCGAAGGTGGTCACTTCGGCCTGCAGGAACAGGTCGCGGTATTTCTCCAGCAGCGCCGGCAGCTCGTCACGGCCGATGCTGCCACCGTCGAGCACGGAGAGCGGGTCGCGGCCCTGGTCGGCCAGGTGCTCGACCAGAATGAAGGTGAACAGCGCCAGACGCTGGGCGGTCTTGTTCACCTGCGGGGCGACCTGCTCGGGCACGAAGTAATAGAAGCCGCGCGGGTCGCACACCAGCTCGAAACCGAGGGCGCGGAACAGCGCGCGGTACTGGTCCTGCATGCTGGATAGCTGGGCGTAGCACTCTGGCTCGCTGCGCGAGATGTGGTAGCCCTTGAACAGGTCGCGGAAGGCTGCCGCGAGCTGGGTCATTTCTTTCAGATCGATGTTCATGGCAATCCGTTGGCTAGTGGAGCCGCGTAGGGTGCGCCGTGCGCACCGGGTCGTCGGTTATGGTGCGCACAGCGCACCCTACGGAGTCTTGAGCAGGGCATAGGAACTGAGGCTGACCTCATGCTCGCGTGTCAGGTACTGGCGGCGCTCCAGGCGTTCGCGTTGGAAACGCGATTCGCGCGACAGCCGCGAGAACCAGTAGAGCAATTCGTCGGTGGCGCCTTCCGGCTCCTGTTCCAGCAGCCAGGTCATCAGGTCTGGCAGCGGCAGGGCCTGCTCGCAGCGCTCGATCATCTCCCGCGCGGTTTTCGGCGCCTTGGGTGCGCCGCCCTTGCGGCTGCCGCTGGCCTTGGGGAAATGCGCCGGCTTGGCTTCGAAACGCGCCAGGGCGTAAACATAGGCCTCGACCTGGCTGGCACTGCCGAGAAAGTTGCTCTGCGGCCGGGTGAACAGCGGCATGGCCGCCTGCGGCACGGCGTCGATGCCCTTCTTGCGGATCACCGACAGCGCCAGCGCCGCGCCACGGGTCACGGCGTTGTGCCGGCGCGCTTCCTCGCGCAGCGGCAGCAGCAATTCGCGGGCCTTGCGCAGGGTCAGCTGGGCGGTGGTCTGCATTTCCAGGATGCGCGCATGGGTGCGCAGCAGCAGGTCGTCGTCGACCAGTTGGCCAAGGCGCTGCTGGTCGCCGAGCAGACGCAGCAGCACCTGTTCGACGCGGCGCACGCCCTGCTCGAAGGCGCCGTCGGCGGCGACCAGCTGGATCATCGGTTCGACGTATTCGTCCCAGGTGGCCAGCACCTCGGCGTAGCGCTGGCGCAGGGGAATCTGCCGATCCGAGGTCTTGGCCCGGTCGGCCACGCTGACCAGCGCCTGTTCGTCGTTGGCCAGCTTCTTCAATACGTCGCGCACGCGCATGTCGAGCAGGCGCAACTGGCGCGCCAGGTCGTTGGCATCGCGTACCTCGAAGGCGTCCTGGATATAGCCGGCCAGTCGCTCCAGGTGGCGCAGGTAAGCTTCGATCTCCAGACACAGGCCGAGGCGGTGTTCGCGGCGCAGATAGGCCAGGAAATCATGGATCTGCGCGTTGAGCTCGAAGCGGTTGGGGCTCTTGGCCACCGGCACCAGGATGTCCAGGCGAATCCAGGTGTCGAGCAGGGCAGTGGTGTCGCTGGGCGTGGCGTCGGGCAGTTGCGCGGTGAGCTGGCTGCGCAGCTCCACCAGGCTCAGGGTGCCGGCGTCGAAACGCTCGCAGAGCGGTTCGAGCAACGTCCAGTGTTCGGCGAGGGCGCGCAAAACGCGCTTGGGATCGATCATCGAGGCGCCGGTTCCAGGCAAGTTAAAAGCGGCGATTGTACTGCAAGGTGGATGCCGGGTTTGAGTCCGAATCGATCAGAGGCAGGTGACGCTATTCGGCACATTGGGACGGGCTGTGCGGAGATGGCGTTAGCAAGTGCTTGAAAAGCTGGGAAAACCTGGGGCAGAGAGGTGGCACGCTTTCTGCCCGACAACAGTGAACCCGATTTTGGAGTCCCTGATGTCTGCCCTTGCCCTGAATGTCGATGCCCGTTGGCATGAGCTGCAGCACCAGCGCGATCTGAACTGGGACCTGCACGCCATTACCGACCGTGCTCAGGCCATCGCGTTTCTACGGCGGTTCGAAAACCGCCTGTGCATCTACTCCAGCTATGTCGAGAAGCTCTACAGCAACTACAGCTTCGTGGTGCCGCAGGACGAGCAGGGCGGCATCACCATCCTGCCGGACGAGATGGCCTGGCATGACACCTTTCACGATATTCCCGCCGATGCGGTGGAGCCCACCGGCGTGCACATCCTGCCCGGTGAAGCGGTGGGGTTCGACGGCCTATATATGAAGGTGCCAGGTGAGTCGCGGCTGATAGCCTCGCGCGAGTTGCCGTTCCAGGTCGGTCTGCGCTTGTTGATAGAGCGCTATCGGGCGCGCGGCGAACATTTTCTGCCCGTGCTGGTGAAAGGCGATCTGCGTGAGTACGAGGCGCGGATGCCATCGCTGCACCTGCACCGTATCAACCCCGCCAAGCTCGCTCACTGCTCGCGCTTGAGCATCGACACCATCCGCGGCGCCATCGCCGAGCACCTGCTGAGCCTGTTTCGTCAGCATTGAGCGCGTCGGATATCGCGGCAATGTGATGGATAAGCCTTGCCCGGTCATATCACTGTAACCGCTCGGCCGTAGGGTCTTCGCTCAGTCAAAGCAGACTCCGGTCATCACCGGTTGTACAAAAAATCCCCAATGCCCTTTCGATATTCGCCGGTTATCGGCACAATTCGCGTCCACTTTTTTCCGGGGGGCTGAAACCCCTCCATTGGCCGACCTTGTTGGGGCGACGACATGATCCAGACGCCGTATTACCTCATCGACAAACAGAAGCTTCTGGTCAACTTGGAGAAGATCGCCTACGTGCGTGAGAACTCCGGTGCCAAGGCGCTGCTGGCGCTGAAATGCTTCGCCACCTGGTCGGTGTTCGACCTGATGCAGCAGTACATGGACGGCACCACTTCGTCCTCCCTTTACGAGCTGAAACTGGGCCGCCAGAAGTTCGCCGGCGAAACCCATGCCTACAGCGTGGCCTGGGCCGACGACGAGATCGAAGAGATGGTCGCCAACTGCGACAAGATCATCTTCAACTCCATCGGTCAGCTCGAGCGTTTCGCCGCGCGTACCGAGGGCACCATCCGCGGCCTGCGCGTCAACCCGCAGGTGAGCAGCTCCGACTACCTGCTGGCCGACCCGGCGCGTCCGTTTAGCCGCCTGGGCGAGTGGGACCCGGAAAAAATCGCCAAGGTCATGGGGCAGATTTCCGGCTTCATGTTCCACAACAACTGCGAGAACGGCAGCTTCGAGCTGTTCGACAAGATGCTGAGCACCATCGAGGAGCGCTTCGGCCATCTGATCGCCCAGGTCGAGTGGGTCAGCCTCGGCGGCGGCATCCATTTCACTGGCGAGGGCTATCCGATCGATGCCTTCTGCGCGCGCCTGAAAGCCTTCTCCGAGAAGTACGGTGTGCAGGTCTATCTGGAGCCGGGCGAAGCGGCGATCACCCTCAGCGCCTCGCTGGAAGTCACCGTGCTCGACACCCTGTTCAACGGCAAGAATCTGGCGGTGGTCGACAGCTCCATCGAAGCGCACATGCTCGACCTGCTGATCTACCGCCTCAACGCCAAGATGGCGCCCAACGATGGCGAGCACACCTATATGGTTTGCGGCAAATCCTGCCTGGCTGGCGATATCTTCGGCGAGTACCAGTTCGACAAGCCGTTGCAGATCGGTGATCGCCTGTCGTTCATCGACGCAGCCGGTTACACCATGGTCAAGAAGAACTGGTTCAACGGTCTGAAAATGCCGTCCATCGTGGTGAAACAACTCGACGGTAGTGTCGAGGTGGCTCGCCAGTTTGGTTTCGACGACTACCTGTCCAGTTTGTCCTGACATTGCTGCGGTGGGCCGGGCGGGGCGGCGATCCGTTTCAGCCCGCCAGCCAAAATACGCATCAAATGCTTTCAACAACGCAGTTCTCTGGAGGTGAAACAATTGAAGAAGAATGTTCTGATCATTGGTGCAGGAGGTGTTGCCAAGGTGGTGGCCCATAAGTGCGCGCAACACAATGACGAGTTAGGTCGCATTGCAATAGCGTCGCGCAACATCTCCAAATGCCAGGCCATCATCGACAGCGTGCAGGCAAAGGGCGGCCTCAAGCAGCCCGGCGAGATCAAGGCCTATGCGCTGAACGCCCTGGACGTGGAAGCGACCAAGGCACTGATCCGCGAAACCGAATCGCAGATCGTCATCAACGTCGGCTCGGCGTTTCTCAACATGTCCGTACTGCGCGCCTGTATCGACACCGGCGTCGCCTATCTGGACACCGCCATCCACGAAGATCCGAGCAAGATCTGTGAAACCCCGCCGTGGTACGGCAACTACGAGTGGAAGCACCTGGCCGAATGCCAGGAGAAAGGCGTTACCGCCATCCTCGGTGTCGGCTTCGACCCGGGTGTGGTCAACTCCTACGCCGCTCTGGCGCAACAACAGTACTTCGACAAGATCGAGTCGATCGACATCCTCGACGTCAACGCCGGTTCGCACGGCAAGTACTTCGCCACCAATTTCGACCCGGAAATCAATTTCCGCGAATTCACCGGTACGGTCTACAGCTGGCAGAACAGCCAGTGGACCAGCAATACCATGTTCGAGGTCAAGCGCACCGACGATCTGCCGGTGGTGGGCGTACAGAACCTGTACCTGACCGGCCATGATGAGGTGCACTCGCTGTCCAAGCACCTCGACGTGCCGAACGTGCGCTTCTGGATGAGCTTCGGCGACCACTACATCAACGTGTTCACCGTGCTGAAGAACCTCGGCCTGCTCTCCGAGCAGCCGGTCAAGACCGCCGAAGGCCTCGAAGTGGTGCCGCTCAAGGTGGTCAAGGCCGTGTTGCCGGACCCCGCCTCGCTGGCGCCGGGCTATACCGGCAAGACCTGCATCGGTGATCTGGTCAAGGGCACCAAGGATGGCCAGCCGCGCGAGCTGTTCATCTACAACGTGGCCGACCACGAAGAAGCCTTCGCCGAGACCGACAGCCAGGGCATCTCCTACACCGCCGGCGTGCCGCCGGTCGCCGCTGCCCTGCTGGTGGCGCGTGGTGAGTGGGACGCGCAGCGCATGGTCAACGTCGAGGAGCTGCCGGCCGAGCCGTTCCTCAAGCTGCTGGACGTAATGGGCCTGCCGACGCGCATCAAGGATGAGCATGGCGACCGCCCGTGGGATCAGCCCGCCTGATTCGCCCTGCAGAATGAAAAAGGATCGCCTCGGCGATCCTTTTTTCGTTTCAGAGCGGGCTCAGATCGTTACCACACCAAACAGCATGGCCGCTGCCAGCATCACCAGGCTGATGCCCCAGGCCCACAGCACGGTGTAGCGGATGTGCTTGTACAGCTCGACGCCGGCCAGGCCGATGGCCAGGTAAACGCTCGGCACTACCGGGCTGATGCCGAAGCCGGTGTTCTCACCGATCAGCATGGCGTTGGCCACTGAAGCCGGGTCGACGCCAGCCGCCACGGCGACATCGCGAATCACCGGCAGCAGGGCGAAGTAGTAGGCGTCTGGCGAGAACAGCATGCCCAGCGGCACGCCGAAGGCGCCGATGATCACGTGCAGCCAGTTGGCCGAGCCTTCGGGCAGCACGTTGATCATCCAGTGCGCCATGCCATCGGACATGCCGGCGCCGGACAGCACGCCGAGCAGGATGCCGGCTGCGAGCATCACCAGGGCCATCTGCATGGCATCGCTGGCGTGGCGCAATAGAGCCTGGTTCTGCTCCGCCAGGCTGGGGTAGTTGAGCACCAGGGCGACGCCGAGGCCGACCATGAAGCAGGCGAACAGTGGAAAGGCGCCGGTAAACAGGCAGACGAGGATGATCAGTGTCAGCGCCAGGTTGGCCCAGTAGCGCCAGCTCATTGTGCTCAACTGACGGCTGTCGTCGCCAGGTTCATCCACCTGCGCGGCTTCGTGGCCGGCGATCATGCCATGACCATGAAAGCTGCGCTGGGCACGCAGCCCAAGGAATACCGCCAGAGCCATGACCAGTGCCAGGCCTACTACCTGCACGGGAATCAGCGAGATCCACAGCTGCGAGGCGTCGATACCGGTCACCGCCGAGGCGCGCGCCGTGGTACCGCCCCAGGGCACCATGTTCATCACTCCGGCACTGAGCACCACCAGGCACAGGAGCATTTCGCGCTTCATGCCCAGGCGCAGGTACAGCGGTAGCAGGGCCGGAATCACCAGCAGGAAGGTCGCCGCACCGATACCGTCCAGGTGGGTCACTGCCGTTACCGCGACAGTGACCACCGCTACCGCCAGCGGCTTGCCGCCGGTGCTACGCAGCAGGAAGTTGACCAGCGGCGCGAACAGACCACGCTCGCGCATGATGCCGAAGTAGAGGATGGCAAAGATGAACAGCGTTGCTGTCGGGGCTACGGCTTTCAGCCCCTCGGTGATGAACTTGCCGATTTCCCCCAGACCGAAGCCGGCGAGGGCACTGGCGATCACCGGTAGGGTGACGAAGGCGACCAGCGGGCTGATCCGGCGCAGCAGGATCAGGGTGACGATGAGAAACATCAGGCCGAAGCCCAGGGCGGTGATCATGTCGATCTCTCCGGTGTTGTTATTGTTGGAGACAGGGGGAAATGGCGGCTCAGTCTGGAGGCGCTAGCCTCAGGCCGAGCAGCGCGTAACTCAGGCTCTTGCCGTGACGATCCAGCCCGGGGCTGGCGTTGACGCCACCTTCCAGTGCGTGTTCCACCACGAAGTTGAGGCCGCCCAGGTTCGGCAGCTCGTAGCGTTTCACCGTGCCGATGGCGCGGTGGTTCAGGCAGCCGGCGACTCGTTCGCAGGTCAGCTCACGGGCCAGCCAGGCATAGTGCTCGGCGGCGAAGGCGAATACCGCCACACTCAGGGTGTTGCCCTTGTCGCCAGCGCGGGCGTGGGCGTAGTCGCACAGCAGTACATCGGTCATCAGAACCACTCCAGCTGTTGCCGCACCGCAGTGCGCTCGATGAGGAAACTGGCGGTGCCGAGGGATTCGCAGATATGCCGGCGTACGCCGCCACCGCCGGCGGGGCCGTTGGTGTAGAGCGATTCGGCATCGAGCAGCAGGCGTTCCAACAGGGGCTTGTCGCGATCCAGGAAACTGATGCGCAGGCGCACATCCTGGCAATCAGTCGCCTGTGTCAGGCGCTGCTGCAGCCACTGACCGCCAGCGTCGTTGAACAGGCTGGCAACGCCTATCACATCGATCCACGGCGTGAGCTGTGGCGCCAGCTTGGCGCAGCGTTGCAGCAGGATGTCGCGCGCCAGCGCTGCTCTAACCACGGCGCCAGGGCCCGCGTAGGAAATCTCCGCTTCGGCGAACCACTTGCCGCGCAGGCCGACCAGACCCTTGAGGTGCGTCGGCTGCGGTTTGCCGCGCACGCCCTCGACCGCCACCTGATCGGTTGCGATCTGCCGGACGTGGACCTGGCTCAGGTCCATGATCACATCCGGGGTCAGGTAGCTGGCCGGGTCATGCACCTCGTAGAGCAACTGCTCCTTGACCGTGCGCTCGGTGACGCAGCCGCCGGTGCCGGCCGCCTTGCCGATAGTGATCCGTCCCTCGGCCGTGACACTGGCGATGGGGCAGCCAACATTGGCCAGATCCGGTACGTCCTTCAGGCCGGGGTGGGCGAAGTAACCGCCACTGACCTGGGTGCAGCATTCGAGCAGGTGGCCGACTGCCGTGGCCTGGGCGATGCGGTCCCAGTCATCGGCCTGCCAACCGAAGGCGTGGCGCAACGGGCCGACCGCCAGGCTGGGGTCGGCGACACGGCCGCAGAGGACGATGTCGGCGCCCTGATCGAGCGCCTGGACGATGCCATCGGCACCGCTGTAGACATTGACCGAGACCACTTCGCCGTCGAGTTGCGCCGGTAGCCACTGCTGCAGATCGATGTCGCTGTTCAGCAGATCGTCGCCCAGCACACAGGCAATGCGCGCCGAAGCGTGATCTGTGCCCTGCAACTGCTGGCGCAGGCGCGTGGCGGCGGCGGTCGGGTTGGCTGCGCCACCGTTGGTGACGATGGCGATACCGGCGTCCAGGCAGGTTTCCAGCACCGGTTCGAGAAAGTCGAACAGGCGCAGGGCGTAGCCGCTTTGGGCATCGTTTAGGCGGCGTAGCTGGGCTTCGGCCAGGGTGCGCTCGGCCAGCAGTTCGAAGAACAGGAAGCGCCGGCCGTCGCGACCGGCGAGGTCGTTGGCCAGAGCCAGCGCGGCATCGGGACGATCATTGGCGAAGCCCGCGCCGCACCCGATATGGACTGTTGTGGTCATTGTCGATCCATTTCACGGTCAGGTATGCAGCCAGGGTGATGCCTGTGGATTTAGTTGTGAATTCGAAATGTGATATGAATTGATAAGAGAATTTTATAAGTTGCCGAACCATGGACATCAGCTTTCGCCAACTTCAGGCCTTTGTCCTGATTGCCGAACACCGCAGTTTCAGTCGCGCGGCCGAGCAGGTTCACCTGTCACAGCCGGCGCTTAGTTACAGCCTGCGCAAGCTCGAGGATGCCCTCGGCTTGTCGTTGCTGGCGCGCAACACGCGCAGCGTGGAGCTGACCGCCGCCGGCCTGCGTTTTCTCGAACAGGCTCGCCGCCTGCTGCGTGACATGGACAACGCCGTGCACGATGCGCATGAGCAACTGCATCTGGAGAGTGGTTCGCTGCGCATCGCCGTGTTGCCGTCGGTGGCCATCGAGCCCTTGCCACGGGTGCTGCAGGAATACCGGCGACGGTATCCCGGTATCGACATCAGCCTGCACGACGGCCGCGCCGGAGAAATCCGCCAGTGGGTGAGTGCGGCCGAGGTGGATTTCGCCATCACCTCGGCGGTCGACGACCTCGGCGCGCTGGATTTCCAGCCGCTCTACGACGACAGCCTGGTGCTGCTGGTACGTGGCCACGAACGCCTGCGTGGCAAGGCCTTGCTCGCTGCGCTACGTGAGCAGGACTACATCGCCACCACCCGCGACACCAGCCTGCGCGGCATGGCCGATGAAACTCTGCTCCGTATGGGGTTGCAGCGTGATCCTGCTTGGGAGGTCGCCTACATGAGCAGCGCCGCCGCGCTGGCGCGTGCGGGATTGGGCTTCGCCCTGCTGCCGGCCAGCGTTGCCGACACTTTCAACAGCGACGGCAGCCTTGCGGTGCACGTCCTCAGCCAAGCGCCGGCGCGCAGCATCGGTCTGCTGCAGCGCAAGCCGTGCTACCTGAGCCCGCCTGCGCAGGTCTTCATTGCCCTGTTGCGGCAACAGGTGGGCGACGCTCAGGGGCTATCCGCGCCCCTCGATTCACGCGACAATCGCCCCCCTATCAAATGACTGTACTGGATACTTCTGGTTTGAACGCCGAGCTGCGCCGTCGCGCCTACCTCGATGCCATGCAGGTAGCCACCTGGCTGCCGCGTACCGAGCTGCCCTTTGCCGCGCCGTCGCGTGCTGAATTACTTGCGCCGCCCTCTGCTGAAGCGCCGCTGGCTGTCGTGAGCGAACCGGTGGCAGTGGTTGCCGAGCCCGTGCGCGAAGCGCCGGTCGAGCGGCCGAGGATCGAGATTCCGCGTCCGGGCGCTCAGCCGCGCCAGACGGCTGCCGAGCCCGTGGCGGAGCCTGAGCCTGTCGAGGAAAAGCCGGCTCGAGTCAGTGCACCACCGCCACGTTTTTCCCTGCAATTGCTGCGTGCCGGCGATTGTGCTCTGCTGGTGGAGCTGCCTACCGGCCAGCCGTTCCAGAGCCGCGACCCTGCCTACATCCTGCTCAAGGATCTACTGCGTGCGGCCGGCTTGCCGGACAGCCCGCAGCTGCTTGGTGAGCCGGTGCGCTGGCCGCTGCTGGTGCGCGGCAATATGGATCAAGGCCCGCAAGCGGCGCTGGAATTCGTGCAGAGCTTCGTTGCCGCGCGTCTCGAAGAACAGCCCAGCGCCTGCCTGTGGCTGGTGGGTCTGACGGCCATTCGCTTTGCCGGCGAAGGCGATGAGCACAGCTACAACCGCGAGCTACAGGTCGAAGGTCTTGGCGCCTGCTGGGCCCTGCCGGGCCTGGAACTGCTGATGGAAGAACCGACACGCAAGCGCGAGTTGTGGCAGGCCATGCGGCGCGTTCGCCAGCGCTGGTCACCCCCCGCTCATTCCTGAGAGCTACCGTCTTTGTGCCCGAGTTACGCCCAATGAGCGATGCGATTACCTTCCGCCCGATGACCGAGGCGGATCTAGATGCCGTATTGAAGATCGAATACGCCGCCTTCAGCCACCCCTGGACGCGCGGCATCTTCACCGACAGCCTCAAGTCCTATAACTGCTGGCTGATGTTCGAGGGCAATCAGCAGGTCGGCCATGGTGTGATCAACCTGATCCTCGACGAAGCCCACCTGCTCAATATCACTGTCAAGCCGGAAAGCCAGGGCCGTGGCCTTGGCCTGCGCTTGCTCGAACACCTGATGAAAGAGGCGTACGAGCTGGGCGGGCGTGAGTGCTTCCTCGAAGTGCGCGCCAGCAACCAGGGCGCCTACCGTCTTTACGAGCGCTTCGGTTTTAACGAGGTTGGTCGCCGCCGCGATTATTACCCAGCAGTCGGTGGGCGCGAAGACGCGCTGGTAATGGCCTGCACCCTGGTCGATTGACGCAACATGGGGCATCACGCTTCATCGATCCATGGTGGTTCTTGAAATGGTGGATGAAAAAGGCGTCATCCACCTGTGCACCTTGGTCGATTGATCGCACCTTGCCCGTAGGGTGCGCCGTGCGCACCAAGAGTTTCCGCCGGTCACCCCTGATGCCCATCCACCCGCGCCTGGCACAGCATCGGCGCGTAATACCAGGCGAACAGGGCGAAGGCCACGCCCCAGCACAGCGCTGCCAACCATAGCCAGCCGCCACCGGCTGTGACCCGGATCAGCGCGCCCAGGTTGAGCAGGCCGAACGCCCAGGCCATCGCCTTGGGTGGTTGCAACGCGCGCCCGGTGTGGCCGAGGCTGACCCGCGCCATCATCGCCAGGATCAGCCCGCCCATCGCACCCACCGCCAGCGCGTGACTGGCCAGGCTGGATTGCGTCAACCAGCCCAAATGCCAGGCCGCCATGCCGAGCGTGGCGAGCAGTAGCCAGGCGTAGGCCAGATGCAGCGACCACAGCAGCGGCACGCGCCAGATGCCCGGCAGATGCCAGCGCCACAGGCGTAAGCCATGCAGCGCGCTCAGCACGATGAAGGGCGCCGCCAGCCACCAACTGGCCTGCAGGTTATGCCCGCTGGCGAACAGCGCCGCGACCAGCACGCCGCAGGCCAGCAGCAAGCGATCCAGCCAGGGCTGGGCGGCGAAGGCCTTGACCCGGCCCAGGCCGCGCTGGGTGAAGAAGGGGATCACCCGCCCGCCGATCAGGCTCAGCAGCACGGCGATCAACCAGAGTGCAGCCAGCGCGCCGCGCCGTTGCAGCGCGTCATCGCCCCAGGCCAGGCCGGCCAGGGTCAGTGCCTGGCACAGGCCGAGCAGGCTCAGCACCAGCAGGATCGGGTAGTTGTTGCGCTGCCTTGCCGCGATCAGCTGGCGCGCCATCTGCGCGATGAGCAGGGCAACGAAGGCCAGTTGCAGGGCGATCAGCACGCCTAGCGGCACGGGCGCGAACCACGCCAGACGCGCCGCCAGCCACAGCCCGAACAGCACGATCAGTGGCCGCCCGCTCAATCCCGGACGGTCTGTCCAGGTCTGCACCGCGGTGAGCAGGAAGCCGGCGATGATTGCCAGGCCGAAGCCGAAAGGCATCTCGTGACGATGCCAGGCGAGCAGGCCGCCGGGTACCTGCGGGCTTGCCAGCAGCCCCTGCAGCACCGCTGCCCAGAGGGCAACGGCGAGCAGGGCCAGCAATGCGCCAGCGAGAAAGAACGGGCGAAAACCCAGGCGCCACAGTGGCGTTATCGCCAGCGCGCGGCTGCGATCAAGCAGTTGCATGGTGCTGCCCCCCTTGCCGCAAGCCGTGCTGCGCCGCCAGGCGCAGTACATAGCCAAGCTTGAGCAGGCCCGGGCCGATGATGGTCAGGCTATGCGCCAGCACCAGGCTGCTCAGGTTAAGCCTGGATTCCAGGCCGTAGGCCGCCAGTAGGCCAAGCAGCAGCAGGCCGAGGCCGGCCAGCAGCATTCGGCTGGACAGGCGCAGCAGTCGTTGCGGGGGGAGCGAGAGCATGATTCACCTCCTCAAAGGTCAGCTGTCCAGGGCCGCAGCCGGGCCGAAGAACTCGTAGTGGCTCTGTTCGGGCGGCACGCCTAGGTCGTGCAGGTGGCGCTTGACCTGGGCCATGAAGGGTTTCGGGCCGAGGAAGTAGGCGTCGAGGTCGCGCTGCTCCGGCAGCCATTGCGCCAGCAGGTCACGGCTGAGCAAGCCCTCGGCATCTGCCGCATCGCCCGCGCGTGGCTCGCTGTAGCAGACGTAGTGGCGAATCTGCGGATGCTCGGCGGCCTGCGCCGCGACCCAGTCGCGGAAGGCATGTACCTCGCCGTGACGCGCGCAGTGGATGAAGTGGATCGGGCGACCCGAGTGGCGCGCGGCGTCGAGCATGCTCAGCGCCGGGGTGATGCCGACACCGGCGCTGATCAGGGCCAGGGGCTTGGTCGAGTCGCGCAGGACGAACTCGCCGGCTGGCGGGAACAGCGCCAACTCGTCACCGACCTGGACCTTGTCGTGCAGGTGGTTGGACACTAGGCCGCCGGGTTCGCGCTTGACGCTGATGCGGTACTCGCGGCCATTGGCCGGCGCCGACAGCGAGTAGTTGCGGCGTACCTCCTCGCCGCCTAGCGACAGGCGCAGGCCGATGTACTGGCCGGGCTGGAAATCGAGCAGGGCGCCGCCGTCGGCTGGTACCAGGTAGAAGGAGGTGATCTCGGCGCTCTCGGCCGTCTTGCGTGTCACGCGGAAGGCCCGTGCGCCACGCCAGCCCCCGGGCGCGGCGGCATTCTGCGCATACTGGCTCTCCTCGGCGCCGATCAGGATATCGGCCAGTTGCTGGTAGGCGCTGGCCCAGGCCTCGATCACCGCGTCGGTGGCGATCTCGGCGCCGAGCACCTCGCGGATCGCGCGCAGCAGGCAGCCGCCGACTATGGGGTAGTGCTCGGGGAGGATCTGCAGCGACACGTGCTTGTTGACGATCTGCGCCACCAGCGGGCCAAGGGCCTCGAGACGGTCGATATGCCTGGCATACATCAGCACGCCATTTGCCAGGGCGCGCGGTTGGTCGCCGCTGGCCTGGTGCGCCTGGTTGAACAGCGGGCGTACTTCGGGAAACTCGCTCAGCATCATCCGATAGAAGTGCGTGGTCAGCGCCTCGCCGCCGCTTTCCAGCAGTGGCACGGTGGCTTTGATCAGGTCGCGTTGGGCGTTGCTCAGCATGGGGTTCTCTCCGCAAGGCAAGTAAAGGTGCCGCTTTGGCTCGTCTGGCCAGTTGAGGCGTGTTAGCGTTGGCGCTGGATACCTTTCAGAAAGCGTGCCATTTAAATAAGCCTTAAATATCAATGGCTTGATAAGTTTGCTGTTTTAATGACTCGTCTTGTGCGTGGTCATAAGGACATTGAGTAGTCGAAATGACCACTAATCCCTTGCTCGAAACCCTGATTCCGCTGGTCGCCGACCTGTCCCGTGAGCTGGATGACGGTGAGCGTTACCGTCGCCTGCTCGCGGCCTTGCGCCAGTTGTTTCCCTGCGATGCCGTGGCGCTGCTGCGGCTCGATGGCGAGGTGCTGGTGCCGCTGGCGGTGGAGGGGCTGAGCCCCGATACCCTGGGGCGGCGTTTCAGGGTCAGCGAGCACCCGCGTCTGGCGGCGCTGCTGGGGCATACCGGGCCGACTCGTTTTGCCGCCGACTGCGGTTTGCCTGACCCCTACGACGGTCTGGTGGAGGGGCTGCATGGTCACCTGGAGGTGCATGACTGCCTCGGCTGCCCGCTTTATCTGGATGAGCAGCTTTGGGGCCTGCTGACCCTGGACTCGCTGGACCCGGCCAGTTTCGGCCGCTTCGATCTGGACAATCTGGAAGCCTTCGCCAGCCTGGCGGCGGCCACGGTCAAGGTCAGCGAGCGCATCAGTGGCCTGGCGCGGCGGGTGGAAGCCGAACGCCAGCTCACCGAGCTGTACAAGCAGGTCCGTCAGCAACCGCGCGAGCTGGTGGGGCAGAGCGCAGCGCTGCGCAAGTTGCAGGACGAGATCCGCCTGGTGGGCGACAGCCCGCTGACGGTGCTGATCACCGGCGAGACCGGGGTGGGCAAGGAGCTGGTGGCCGAGGCGATCCATGCCGCCTCGCCACGCGCGCAGCGGCCGTTGGTCAGCATCAACTGTGCGGCGCTGCCCGATGCGCTGGTGGAAAGCGAGCTGTTCGGCCATGTGCGCGGCGCCTTCTCCGGTGCCATGAACGAGCGCAGCGGCAAATTCGAGCTGGCCGACGGCGGCAGCCTGTTTCTCGACGAGGTGGGCGAGCTGCCGCTGGCGATTCAGGCCAAGCTGCTGCGCGTGCTGCAGAGCGGGCAGTTGCAGTGGGTGGGGTCGGATCGCGAGCATCGGGTCGACGTGCGGGTGATTGCCGCCACCAATCGCGACCTGGCGGCCGAGGTGCGCGCCGGGCGTTTCCGCGCCGACCTGTATCACCGCTTGAGCGTCTATCCGCTGCCGGTGCCGCCGCTGCGCGAGCGTGGTCGCGATGTGTTGCTGCTGGCCGGCTATTTCCTCGAAGAGAACCGCGCACGGCTGGGGCTGCGCAGCCTGCGGCTGAGCCCGGAGGCGCAGAAGGCACTACTCGGTCACGATTGGCCAGGCAATGTGCGTGAGCTTGAACACCTGGTCGGTCGCGCTGCGATCAAGGCGCTGGCGCGTCACGGCGAGCGCCCACGCATTCTTAGTCTGGACGTGCAGGACCTGGATTTGCCGAGCAGCGAGAAGGCGGCTGCTGTCGAGGCAGTGCTGGCGTCCGGCGAGCCTGTGCCGGAAGGCGTCGAGCTGCGCACGGCGGTGGATGTCTTCCAGCGCCAGCTGATCGAACAGTGTCTGGTGCGCCATCAGGGCAAATGGGCCGCTGCGGCGCGGGAGCTGGGAGTGGATCGCGCCAACCTCAGCCGTTTGGCCAAACGCCTGGGCATCCGCTAGCTGGATGGTAGGGGAGGCTTTAGCCGCGATCTGTTCACGTCGCGGCTAAAGCCCCTCCCACATTATCGGCATCTGCCCGTAGCCCGGATGCAATCCGGGGCCAGCAATTCCTGGGGTTCGCCCGGGCTACAGTTGGAACACCAGCGCCTTCAGGCCGCTCTCGGGGGAGATATCGGGAAACTCCGGCGGGTTGTCCAGACGCTCGACGAAGCGCAACCGCGGTGCTTCGGCGGCCATGCCGTCGATGAGAAAGTCCGGGCCGATGTCCGGGGCGTTGACACAGGCCAGCACCGTGCCGCCCTCGGTGAGCAGTTCGGGCAGGCGACGGAGGATCTTGCGGTAGTCCTGGGTGAGGGCGAAGCTGCCTTTCTGAAAGCTCGGCGGGTCGATGATGACCAGATCGTACGGCCCGCTCTTGCGTACCTTGCCCCAGGACTTGAACAGCTCGTGGCCGAGAAACTCCACCCGGCCCAGGTCATGTCCGTTCAGGCGATGGTTGTCGCGCCCGCGTGACAGCGCCGCACGGGCCATGTCCAGATTGACCACCCGCTCGGCGCCGCCGGCAATCGCCGCCACGGAAAAACCGCAGGTGTAGGCGAACAGGTTGAGCACGCGTTTGCCGGCCGCCTGTTCGCGCACCCACTGGCGGCCCAGGCGCATGTCGAGGAACAGCCCGCTGTTCTGCTTGCTGCCCAGATCCAGCAGGTAGTGCAGCTCGTCCTCGATGATCGGCCATTGCGCCTGTGGCTCACCGGACAGCCATTCGCTCTCGCTGCCCTGCACATAGCGGTGTTGCAGCAGCAGGCCGCGCGCACCGCTGGCCTGCCATTGCGGCGTTGCAAGCAACTCCATCAACAGCGGCCGCAGCGCTGGCGATGGTTCGCGGAACAGCATCACTAGAACGATGCCGGAGAGCCAATCGACGGTGATCTGCTCCAGCCCCGGCCAGCAGCGACCACGGCCATGGAACAGGCGGCGGGTCTCGGTGCCGGGGTGGTTTTCCAATGCCTGCAGCAGGTGCTGGCGCAGGCTGGCGAAGGCGGTCTCAGTCATCGCGGGTCAGCACTTCCAGCAGCTCGATCTCGAAGATCAGGTTGGAGTTCGGGGGGATGGAGCCCATGGCGCGTTCGCCGTAACCCAGGTGCGAGGGTACGAATAGTTTGCGCTTGCCGCCGACCAGCATGCCCATCAGGCCCTGGTCCCAGCCCTTGATCACCCGGCCGGTGCCGATCACGCACTGGAACGGCTTGCCACGCGAATAGGACGAGTCGAACTCGCTGCCGTCCTCCAGCCAGACACGGTACTGGGTGGTGATCAGGGCACCCTTGACCGCTGCCTTGCCGTCGCCGGGTTGCAGGTCTTCGATGATCAGTTCGTTACTCATGTTGGAGTTTCCTTGCGATGACGATTTTGGCTGGCCTGTACCGAGCGCTCGGCGGGCACGCGTAGCTGGGTCAGCAGGTAGTCGGCGAAGGCGGGCGTATAGCCCTGCAGGGCAATGGCGCCAGCCATGCAGCTCAGCCAGCTTTCGGCGAGTGCCTGATCGATCGGCCACTGCGCATGAAAGGCCGGGATGCTGATGCTGCCGTACTTCTCGGCGAACAGGCGCGGCCCGCCCAGCCAGCCGCTGAGGAAGCACGCCAGCTTGTCACGCGCGGCGCTCAGGTCGGCTGGGTGCAGAGCGCGCAGGGCGGCGGCTTCGGGACGCTCCTCCATCAGCCGGTAGAAATCGTCGACCAGACGGTGCAGGCCGTCGATACCGCCAGCCGCTTGGTAGGACGCATCACCGGTGCCGTAGGGAGGTGTGTGGCTCATCGCGTTATTCCGCGGAAAAGGCGCCATTGTAACCGCTCGCGTAGAATGGCCTGCCAGTTTGAGGCGCCCAATCCTGTGGGAGGCGCTTTAGCGGCGACTTTCGCGGCTCAAGCCGCTCCTACAGGCTGTCCATGACCTGCCGTGCAACCCGTGACCGAATCCCGATGACGCAACCCCAGCAAGGCTTCGTGCTCAGCCGCCATTGGCGTGACACGCCGGAGGGCACCGAGGTGGCCTTCTGGCTGGCGACCGATGAGGGCCCGCGCCAGGTGCGCCTGCCGTGCCAGGAGTCGGTGGCCTTCATCCCGGCCGAGCAGCGCGCCTGGGCTGAGCCGCTGCTGCGCGATGAAAAGGGTGTCGAGCTGCGTGAGCTGGCTCTGCGCGACTTCAAGCGCCGCCCGGTGCTGGGCCTGTACTGCCGCCAATATCGCCAGTTGCTGCAGCTGGAGAAGAAGCTGCGCCAGGTCGGCATCGACGTTTACGAGGCCGATATCCGTCCGCCGGATCGTTACCTGATGGAGCGCTTCATCACTGCGACTGTGGCTTTCGACGGCATCATGCAAAGCGATGGCAGCCTATTCTGCAAACAGCTCAAACCCGCTGAGCATTATCGGCCGACGCTGCGTCTGGCCTCGCTGGATATCGAAACCACCGCTCGCGGCGAGCTGTACTCCATTGCCGTGGAGGGCTGCGGCCAGCGTCAGGTGTACATGCTCGGGCCGGCCAATGGCGACGCCAGTCTGGTGGACTTCGACCTCGAATACTGCGACAGCCGCAAGGCCCTGCTCGAGCGCCTCAATCATTGGCTCGACGTGCACGACCCGGACGCCGTCATCGGCTGGAACCTGGTGCAGTTCGACCTGCGCGTGCTGCGTGAGCATGCCGAGCAATTCAAGGTGCCGCTGCGCCTGGGACGCGGCGGCGACGTGATGGGCTGGCGCCAGCACAACAGCAGCCAGCACTACTTCGCCGAAGCGGCCGGGCGGCTGATCATCGACGGTATCGAGGCGCTACGCTCGGCGACCTGGAGCTTTACCTCGTTCAGTCTGGAGTCGGTGGCGCAGACTCTGCTCGGCGAGGGCAAGGCGATCGACACGCCCTATGCACGCATGGCCGAGATCGACCGCATGTTCGCCGAGGACAAACCGGCCCTGGCCCGTTACAACCTCAAGGACTGTGAGCTGGTTACGCGCATTTTCGCCCGCACCGAGCTGCTTGCTTTCCTCCTCGAACGTTCCAGTGTCACCGGCCTGGCGGCTGATCGCAGCGGCGGCTCGGTGGCGGCCTTCACCCATCTGTACCTGCCGCCCATGCATCGTCTCGGCTTCGTTGCTCCCAACCTTGGCGACATCCGTGGTGAGAACAGCCCTGGCGGGTTCGTCATGGATTCGCGTCCCGGGCTCTACGACTCGGTGCTGGTGCTGGACTACAAGAGCCTGTATCCGTCGATCATCCGCAGCTTTCTGATCGACCCTCTAGGCCTGGTCGAAGGCTTGCACCAGCCGGATGACGAACGCTCGGTGGAAGGTTTTCGCGGCGCGCGCTTCTCACGCACCCGGCATTGCCTGCCGGCCATCGTCGAGCGCGTCTGGCAGGGGCGCGAAGCGGCCAAGCGCGAGAACAACCAGCCGCTTTCGCAGGCGCTGAAAATCATCATGAACGCCTTTTACGGCGTGCTTGGTTCCAGTGGTTGCCGTTTCTTCGATCCGCGCCTGGCCTCATCCATCACCCTGCGCGGACACCAGATCATGAAGCGCACCCGCGAGCTGATCGAGGCCGAAGGGCATGTGGTGATCTATGGCGACACCGACTCCACCTTCGTCTGGCTTGGTCGCCCTCATGACGAAGCCGCGGCGGCGCAGATCGGCCGCGCGCTGGTGGCGCGGGTCAATGCCTGGTGGCGAGAACATCTGCAGCAGGAGCATGGTCTGGTCAGCGCCCTGGAGCTGCAGTTCGAGACCCATTACCGGCGTTTTCTCATGCCCACCATTCGCGGTACCGAGGAGGGCAGCAAGAAGCGCTATGCAGGACTGGTAGGTGAGGCGGATGGCAGCGAACGCATGGTTTTCAAGGGGCTGGAGACGGTGCGCAGCGATTGGTCGCCGCTGGCTCAGCGTTTTCAGCAGGAGCTGTATCGCCTGGTGTTCACCGGCCTGCCCTATGAGGACTACGTGCGTGACTACGTCAAACGCACCCTGGCTGGCGAGCTGGACGAGCAGCTGATCTATCGCAAGCGCCTGCGTCGGCGTCTCGACGACTACCAGCGCAACGTGCCGCCGCACGTGCGCGCCGCGCGCCTGGCCGACGAGTACAACCAGCAGCTCGGCCGGCCCCTGCAGTACCAGCGCGGTGGCTGGATCAGCTACCTGATCACCACCGCCGGGCCGCAGCCGTTGGAACGCTTGCAATCGCCCATCGACTACGAGCACTACCTGAGCCGCCAACTCAAGCCGGTGGCCGACGCCATCCTGCCTTTCGTCGGTGGCGACTTCGAACGCCTGGTGGATGGTCAGCTAGGGTTGTTCTAGGCCATCGCTCGGCCCGCGCCCTCGTATTTTGCTGCCGTCGTAGCTCCGGCCAGTGCCGTGTCGTATTCGTACAAAGCGGCTAGACAGCCGCTGGTCGCGAGCTCGGCTGTAGCCATAGCACGGCCAGCAGTCCAGGCAGCAGCGCCATTGCCAGCAGGGGCAACTGCGCCAGATACAGCTCGCGGAAGACTTCTCCAGCCGCCCAGGTATTGCCGAATGCCTGGGCGAACAATAGTGCGCAGCAGTAGGCCGAGATTGCACTCGTGATGACGAAGACGCAGAGCAGATTCACAGAATGGCGCAGCGCGCCCACTGCCAGGCAGGCGATGAATAGCACCAGGCCGGGCAGCGAGCCAAGCAGCACCTCGATGACGGGGTGGCTGTTGGTGGCAAGCAGTTGTGGCCACTCCAGGGTCAGTTGGCCGTACCTGAGTTTGCCGGTCAGTAGCCCGATGAAAAGCCCCGCGCTCATTGGAATCCCCAGCCCCTGCAGCAACCGGCGCGCTAGTATCGAGTAGCTCACCGTTCTCATGAGAACAGTCTTTTCGGGCTGAGCTGTCCCGCACTCAGGCCGAAATCCGCCAAGTCTACGGGCAATGGTTGTCGACGGATCAACGCTGCGCATGCCTGGCCCATGGCGGCGCTGGTCTGGATGCCGTAGCCGCCTTGCGCCGCCACCCAGAAGAAGTCATCCGCGTGCGTGTCGAACCCGCCGACCAGATCGCCGTCGGCGACGAAGCTGCGCAGGCCGGCCCAGGTATGCGTCGGGCGGCGGATCTGCAAGGTGGTGTGTTCCTCGATCTGATGGATGCCCTGGGCGATATCCAGCTCTTCCGGCTGCACATCGTGCGGCGGTACCGGGTCGGCGTTGGCTGGCGAGCCGAGCAGTAGGCCGGCATCAGGTTTGAAGTAGAAGGATTCGTCCAGGCTCACCAATGCGGGCCAGGCCTGGCAGTCGACGCCCAGCGGAGCGTCAAAGGTGAAGGCCGCACGACGTTTGGGTTGCAGGCCGATGCCCGGCACGCCGGCCAGGCCCGCGATCTCATCGCACCAGGCACCGGCCGCATTGATCAGCACGGCCGCGCGGTAGCTTTGCCCGGCGCAATCCACCTGCCAGCCGTCGGCGTGGCGGGTGATCGTCAGCACTTCGCGGTTGCAGTGAATCTCCCCACCTTGCTGGCGGATGCCACGCAAGTAGCCCTGGTGCAGCGCTGCGCTATCGATATCGGCGGCGCTTGGGTCGAACAGCGCACCATGTACGAGCTCACTGCGCAGCACCGGAACCATGGAGCAGGCCTGGTCGGCGCTGAGCAGGCGGGCCTCTGCGACATGCTCGCGGGCCTGCTCGAACTGGCGTTGTAGCTCGGCGGCGTCACCGCTGAAATCCACCACCAGCTCGCCGCGTGGCGTGAGCAGTGGATGCTCCGCGAAGCCGACTGGCGGCGCCTCGTAGAAAGCTCGGCTGGCAGCGGTCAGCGCGCGCACCTGCGGCGTACCGTAGGCTACGGTGTAGAGCGCCGCCGAGCGGCCCGTCGAGTGGTAGCCGGGCTGCGCTTCGCGCTCCAGCAATAGGGTCTTGCCATGGCTGGCGAGAAAATAACCGGTGGAGGCGCCGGCAATGCCGGCGCCGATGATCAGGTAGTCGCAGTGTTGCATGGCGTGTCGTTCAACTGGGTCAAATGAAAAAGGCGAAGCTTGGGAGCTTCGCCTTTGTGCCGTCACTGCTGGCTCAGTGCTTGCGCGGTACCGGCTTGAGCAACTCGTCCGGCGGCATTTCGCACTGGATCTTGCGGCCGATCAGGGTCTCGATGGCCGGCAGGGCGTAGGCGTCGTCCTCGCCGGCGAAGCTGATCGAGGTGCCGCTGGTGCCGGCGCGGCCGGTACGGCCGATGCGGTGCACGTAGTCGTCCGGGTCTTCCGGCAGGGTGAAGTTGATCACGTGGCTGATGGCATCGACGTGGATGCCACGACCGGCGACGTCGGTGGCGACCATGACGCGGATCTTGCCTTCGCGGAAGCCTTCCAGAGCGCGGATACGCTTGTGCTGGGGAATGTCGCCGGACATCTGCACGGCGCTGATGCCGTCGCGGGTCAGGCGCTCTTCGATGCGCCGCACTTCGTCCTTGCGGTTGGCGAAGACCATGACCCGTGTCCAGTCGTTCTGGCTGATCAGGTTGTACAGCAGCTTGTACTTGTCTGCCGAGGCCACGGCGTAGACGTGCTGCTCGACGGTGTCGCTGGCGACGTTCTCCGGCTCGATCTCGACAATGGCCGGGTTGACCGTCCACTGCTTGGCCAGGTTCATCACGTCGTCGGTGAAGGTGGCGGAGAACAGCAGGGTCTGGCGATCGCCCTTCATCGGCGTCTGGCGGATGATCTGGCGCACCTGGGGGATGAAGCCCATGTCGAGCATGCGGTCGGCTTCATCCAGCACCATCACCTCGACCATGTCCAGGTGCACTTCGCCGCGCTGGTTGAAGTCCAGCAGGCGGCCCGGCGTGGCCACGAGGATGTCGCAGAAACGCGATTCCAGCTGCTTGAGCTGCTTGTCGAAATCCATGCCGCCGACGAACTGCATCACGTTGAGGCCGGTGTACTTGGTCAGCTCGGCAGCGTCCTTGGCGATCTGCACCACCAGCTCGCGGGTTGGCGCGATGATCAGCGCGCGCGGCTCGCCCATGTAGCGTTCTTTCGGGGCCGGTGTCTGCAGCAGTTGGGTGATGATCGAGATGAGGAAGGCGGCGGTCTTGCCGGTGCCGGTCTGGGCACGACCAATGGCGTCCTGGCCCTTGAGGGTGTAACCCAGTACCTCCGCCTGAATCGGCGTGCAGTAGGGGAAACCCAGGTCATGGATGGCGTGCATCAGCTCGGGGGCGAGCTTGAAGTCATGAAAGCGCGTCTTGCCTTCGGCCGGCTCGACCACGAAATCTTCCAGTTTCCAGCTGTCCACCGGTTTCGCTGGGCGCTCGCGGCGCGGCTTGTCGGCCTTGGGTGGACGCGGCGCACGCTCTTCGCTCGGCGTGGATCCGGCTTCTGGCTTGCTCGCAGGTTGGCCCTGGCGGACGTTCTTATCGGTTGCGCCGGTCTTGGCCGGGGCGGGCGCTACGGGCGCAGTGGCTGGCTGTGGCTGCTCGCCTTCGGCCTTGCCGAACATTTTCTTGAGTGCTTCGAGCACGGGCTTCTCATCGACTGGTTAAGGAGTGAACGCTCGCCAGTGTAATGCAAGACGCGGGCGTGGCGAAGGGCTTCGCGCGCGTCTGTCAAGTGGCGGGTCTCATTTCTCCGGTAGGTTGGCCAGCAGCAGGCGCTTTACATTGCCGCCCATGATTGCGGCGATGGCGTCGTTGTCGAAACCGGCGGCTTGCAGTCCTTCAGTGATCTGCGCCAGGCCGGTGACGTCGAACGGCGTATGCACGGTGCCGTTGAAGTCCGAGCCGAGGGCGACGTGCTCGACGCCGACCTTGTCTGCCGTATAGCGGATGGCTTTGACGATGGCGGCGACCGAGGTGTCGCAAACGGCGGTGCTCCAGTAGCCGATGCCGATCACCCCGCCCGTGGCGGCGATGGCCTGCAGATGCTTGTCGCTGAGGTTGCGGGTACCGGGGCAGGTGCCTTCCACGCCGGTGTGTGAGACCAGCACCGGGCGTGTAGCCATGGCCAGTACATCGTCGATCAGTGGGCGCGATGCGTGAGCCAGGTCCACCAGCATGGATTTTTCTTCCAGGCGCGCGATCACCTGACGTCCCAGCGGGGTCAGGCCGCCTTTGTTCTGGCCATGGGCCGAGCCGCCGACTTCGTTATCGAAGAAGTGGGTCAGGCCGGCGATACGAAAACCTGCGTCATACAGCACGTCGATATTTTCCAGCTTGCCTTCGATGGGCTGCAGGCCTTCAGTGGCGAGCAGCCCGGCGACGCGTTGCGGGTCTTGGTTCCAGGCTTCGATGAAGCGGGCCAGGTCCGCGCGGCTGCGAATCAGCACCAGGCGGCCATCGCTGCCGGCAGCAGCATCCTGGAGTTTCTGCGCTTGGTACAGCGCACGTTGCAGCAGGCTGCTCCAGGTTTCCCGTGGCCAGCGCTGGGCCATGGCCAGCAGGGTGATGTTGTCGCTGTCAGCCGTGTTGCTCTGCATGTTCAGCCCGCGTGGCGTCTTGGTCACGGTGGAAAACACCTGCAGGCCGAGGCGGCCTTCGAGCATGCGTGGCAGGTCGGAATGGCCGTAGTCGTAGCGTTTGAGCAGATCGCGCTCCCAGAGCAGGGCATCGTCGTGCAGGTCGGCGACGAACAGGCCCTGGTGCAGCTTCTGCGCGCTGGCGCTGGCCGGATAGGGCGGCGGACTGGCGACGCTGTTCATCTGCGCGTCGATGACCTGGGGCAGGCCCAGCATGGCCAGCGCAGAGAGGGGAGCCAGCAGAAGCAGGGCGATCAGCAGTTTGCGCATGAGGAGCCATCCAGGCGTGTTGTTATGCCGGCCACTCTAGCAGGGAAGCGGTACGCGCAGCGCAGCCTGTGGTAGGGGGTGCTGCGCGTACCAGAGTGAGTAAGGCTTAACCGCAGAGACAGTTACGCCCCTGTTGTTTGGCCTGATACAGCGCCGCATCGGCACGCGCGATAAGGCTTTGCAGGCTGTCCTGGTGCTGCATCTGCGCCAGGCCGATGGAGATGGTGACGCCGGGCAGTACGCCAACCGGCGAGTAGAAGGAGGCGATCTGCTCCAGGCTGATACGCAGGCGCTCACCGATACCGCGTGCAGCCTCATCGGCGATCTCCGGCAGGAGAATGACGAACTCCTCGCCGCCGAAACGTATCAGGCTGTCCTTGGGCCTCAGTTGGCTGCTAAGGGTATGCGCCACCAGACACAGGGCGTAATCGCCGGCCAGATGACCGTGCTGATCGTTGTAGGCCTTGAAGTGATCGACATCCAACATCAGCAGCGCCATGGGTTCATCGTTGAAGGCGCAGCGGGTGCTCTCGCGCTCGAACACGTGCTCCAGCCAGCGCCGGTTGAAGCAACCGGTGAGGGTGTCGACGTTGGCGTTCTGCTCGCTGTCGAGAATCTGCCGGTTGCCCTTGCGCACGCGGTCGCAGAGTAGCTCCAGCAGGTTCTGCATCATCTGGGGGGATTGCTGAAACAGCGCCACCAGTGACTCGCGATGCAGGCGCAGGACGATGGAGGGGCGCTCGGCGACCACGTAGGCGGAGGGATGTTCGTTGTCGATGAAGCTGATTTCACCGGCGCAGTCGCCGACTTCAAGGGTGCTGACGGCCTGGTTGTCCAGCGAGCCCAGATAGACACGGAGCTGGCCCTCGATCAGCAGATAGAGGTGCTGGTTGCGATTGAAGGGGGAGAGCAGTACTTCGCCTGCTTCCAGCTCGCAAGCGCGAAACTCCCGCAGCAACTGGTCCAGGCTGCTGGTGGCGACATTATGAAATAGTCGCAACTGTTGAATTTGCTGCAGGTCTGCCTGCCAGTGCGCCGGTTTCATTGCAATCTCGTCGGGCCTGGCCAGGCAAAAAAGGCCGGAGGCACCACCAACGCTCCCTGTCGAATCTACGAATAGCGTTCGACATTATTCCTAGGCCTCAGGCGTGGCAATGCTTGCCCGAAGCTCAGCCGACCAGTGGTTGCACGAAAGTGCAAAGTTGTTAACTGGCGCGCGTCTCGGCGCGCTCTGGATCACGCTGCGAAGTGGATGCGATGACCGACCGCGTAGCCGGCCAGGCGCTCGCCAATGGCGGCAGCCAGCGCCTGATCCTGATTCGGCAGGTGGATGTGCGCCAATTGACCGGCTTTGTCATCGCTCAGCACGTCGACTCGCACAGCAGGGTGTAGCTCGGCGACAGCCGCCCGGTAAACACGGGCGATGGCGTCGAAGCGAAGCGCTGGTTTGAAGGTCTTGCCCACTGCGGTCAGCGGAATGGCATCGATGATCCAGGCGTCCTTGGGGATCGCGGCGCGCTCGGGAATATGCGCGGCGGCATGCTCCAGCAGTTCCGCTTCGCTGACCTGACTGCCCGGCTTGAGTTGCACATAGACCACCGGCAGTTCGCCGGCTTTTTCGTCGGGCTTGCCGACCGCTGCCGCCATGGCCACGGCGGGGTGTTTGTGCAGGGCTTCCTCGATCATCTGCGGGTCGATGTTGTGGCCGCCACGGATGATCAGATCCTTGCTGCGCCCGGTCAGCCAGATATAGCCGTCGGCATCGACGCGACCCAGGTCGCCGGTGTTGAACCAGTCGCCATCGACCCAGATGCCGGCGTTCTTGCTGGCTTGCAGATAACCCTTGAATACCGTGGCGCCACGGATGCACAGATTGCCGATTTCGTTGGGTGCTGCTTCGCGTAGATATTGCCCCTGCTCGTCGAGTACCTTGATGCTCACCTCGCAATAGGGCATCGGCAGGCCGATGGAGCCGGGGCGGCGCTCGCCCGCTGGCGGGTTGGCGCAACTGCCACAGGTGCCTTCGGTCAGGCCGTAGCCTTCGATCAGGGTCAGGCCGGTTTTGGCTTCGAACTGGCGGATCAGCTCCACGGGCATCGGTGCGGCGCCGCACAGGGCGTATTTCAGTGAGGACAGGTCATGCCCCTCGCTGGGAATCTGCAACAGGCCGGCATAAATGGTGGGAACACCGCTGAAGAAGCTGACCTTGTGGCGTTCGATCACCTTCCAGAAGTTACTGATCAGTGTGCTGTTGCGATAACCCTGCGGGGTGGCCAGCAGCACCTCGGCGCCGCCGATGAAGGCCGTAAGCCCGGTGACGATCACGCCGTTGACGTGAAACAGCGGCAGGCCGCAGAGCGTGACGTCGCCAGGACCGAAACGGGTGACCAGGTTCATGCTGTAGGCCATTGCCACTTCGTTGCCGTGGCTGTGTGGCGCCAGCTTCGGCGTGCCGGTGGTGCCGCCGGTATGGAAGTAACTGGCGATGTCGTCGGCGGCGATCACGCGGCCGCTTTCCAGGTGGTCGGCCGGGCAGGCGGCGATGGTTTCATCGAAATCCAGCACGCCCTCCGGCAGCGGGCCGCGCTGTGCCTTGATCGCGTTGCGTTGAGGTTCCGGTAGCAGGTTGGCCATGTCCACGCAGAGAATCGCCTTGAGCTCCGGTAACCGATCGCGCAGGGAATCGACCTTGTCCCACAGCTCGGTACCGGGGAAGGGCGCCAGGGTCACCAGCAGCTCGGAGTCGGATGCGTGGATCAGCTCGGCAATGTGCTCGGGATCGAGCAGCGGGTTGATCGCGTTGACGATACCGGCGGCCTCGCCGCCCCAGATGGTGTAGTGGGTCTGGGGCAGGTTGGGCAGCAGGAACGATACCGCCTTGCCCGGACGCAGGCCCAGGCGGTGGAATGCGTTGGCGGTCTGGGTGATCTTGCCGAGCAACTCGGCATAGTTCAGGCGCAGCGGCGTTTCCTCCCCCGTACCCTGGAGAATGAACGACAGCGCCACTGCATCGGGGCTGTCCTGCGCCGTACGGCGAATCAGCTCGAAGGTACTGTTGGGCAGGTCGCGATCATTCAGTGGGGTGCTCTCGATCTGCTGGATATCCTGCAGTGTGCGAATGAGGGGCGCTGTGCTCATTTATCGTGCATCTCTCGGTTCGGTCAGTCGGCCAGTAATTGGCCCAGCCATTGGGCGATATCGCGAATCTCTTCCGGTAGCACTTCATGTGCCATGGGATAGTCGCGCCATTGCACCGGCACCCCGCAGGCATGCAGGCGGTCGTACGCGGCACGCCCCATGTCGGGGGGCACCACGTCATCGAATCTGCCATGCAAACACAGCACCGGCAGTTGTCTTTTTGTATCCATCAGCTGCATGTCATCGCTGAAGGTCGGTGCGTAGGTGGAGAGTGCCAGTACCCCGCCGAGCGTTTCGTCATAACGCAGGAACGCGGTATGCAGCACTACCGCGCCACCCTGGGAAAAGCCCGCCAGGACGATGCGTTCAGGAGCGATGGCGCTCTCGCGCTCGGCTTCGATCAGGGCGATCACCTGGTCGGCGGACTCCTCCAGTTGTGCCTGGTCGATGGCGCGGGCCGGACTCATGGCGAGGATGTCGTACCAGCTTGGCATGCTCCAGCCGCCGTTGATGGTCACAGGGCGGGTGGGCGCCTGCGGCAGGATGAAGCGCGTGGTGGGCAGGCGTTCCTGCAGCATCTCTGCGACCGGCAGGAAATCGTAGCGGTCTGCGCCCAACCCATGCAGCCAGATCACGCTGGCATCGGCGGATTGTGGGGGCTGCAAAATCATGGGTGCGGTCATTGGTAGCTCCAGTGTGGTGCGGGCGCCTTGTTTTGGGGCGGCGCCCTGTTCAAGGCTTGGCTAATCTGTGAACAAGTTGTCGCACGGGTGAAACTTTTGCTCTTGACCCCTTTATATCCGGCCATTTGCCATGTGCTGGTACGGGGCTTGCTATAGCTCACTCGAACTGACGACGCGGTGCGCTAACGGTAACACTGTGCCATTGCCACCGCTCAACAGGCAGGAATCTGCTGTGTGTGGGGTTCCTAATAGACCGTCGGGGCGGTTATGCGCCCATACGGATGACGATCCGTCTCTGTCCCGTTCAACCAATGGGCAGGGCAGGAGCAGTTGGCCAGCAGAGGGTAACGCCGACTAGACTCCCGCCTGACGTTCGAACTTCTCGTCGATGCCGTTGCTGCCAACGGCTCGCGTGCCTCAAAAGGGTGGGGAAGGCGGACGGAGACTCCAACACAACAAGAGCAACTGGAGGTTTTTGATGAAGATGGTGAAATCCACCCTGGCTGTGCTGACCACCGCAGCTGTGCTCGGTGTCAGTGGCTTTGCTCAGGCAGGCGCCACCCTGGATGCAGTGCAGAAGAAAGGCTTCGTGCAGTGCGGTATCAGCGACGGTCTGCCTGGCTTCTCCTACGCCGATGAAAAAGGCAACTACCTGGGTCTCGACGTTGACGTCTGCCGTGCTGTTGCAGCCGCGGTTTTCGGTGACGCCACCAAGGTCAGGTACAGCCCGCTGACCGCCAAGGAGCGCTTCACCGCCCTGCAGTCTGGCGAAGTCGACATCCTGTCGCGTAACACCACCTGGACCAGCTCGCGCGATTCGGGCCTGGGTCTGAACTTCGCTGGCGTGAACTACTACGACGGCCAGGGCTTTCTGGTGAACAAGAAGCTGGGTGTTTCCAGCGCCAAGGAACTGGACGGCGCTACCGTCTGCATCCAGGCCGGCACCACCACCGAGCTGAACCTCTCCGACTACTTCCGTGCCAATGGCATGAAGTACACCCCCATCACCTACGATACCTCTGACGAGAGCGCCAAGTCGGTCGAAGCCGGTCGTTGCGACGTACTGACCTCCGACCAGTCGCAGCTGTACGCACAGCGCATCAAGCTGGCCAACCCGGACGACTACGTGGTGCTGCCGGAAGTCATCTCCAAGGAGCCTCTGGGCCCGGTCGTGCGTCAGGGGGATGACGAGTGGTTCAACATCGTGCGTTGGAGCCTGTTCGCCATGGTCAACGCCGAGGAACTGGGTGTGACCTCCGCCAACGTCGAAGCCACTGCCAAAGACACCAAGAACCCGGACGTAGCTCGTCTGCTGGGTAGCGAAGGTGAGTTCGGCAAGGATCTGAAACTGCCGAAAGACTGGGCCGTACAGATCGTCAAGCAAGTCGGTAACTACGGTGAGTCCTTCGACCGTAACGTGGGTGCCGGCAGCGAGCTGAAGATCGAGCGTGGCCTCAATGCCCTGTGGAACAAAGGTGGTCTGCAATACGCACCGCCAGTGCGTTGATCGTCTGTACCGGCGCGCCTGCATGGCGCGCCGGTTGTTCCTGATGACGTGAACTCCATGCCCGCGAATGCGGGCATGGAGCTTCCAAGAGGGCTGTTATGCAAACTAGTGCTAATGTCCCGCGCCCGCGAGGTTCGGTCTGGACCGACCCTCAGGTGCGCGCGTGGCTATTCCAGATTATTGCCGTAATCGCCGTCGTGGCGCTCGGCTGGTTCCTGTACCAGAACACTCAGACCAACCTGGAGCGGCGCGGCATCGTGTCCGGCTTCGGTTTCCTGAGCAACAGTGCCGGCTTCGGCATTGCCCAGCACCTGATCGATTACACCGAAAGCAACAGCTATGGCCGGGTCTTTCTGGTCGGTCTGCTCAATACGTTGTTGGTGTCATTCATCGGTATCGTGCTGGCTTCCATTCTTGGTTTCATTCTTGGGATTGCCCGGCTGTCGCCGAACTGGCTGATCAACAAGCTGGCGACCGTCTATATCGAGATTTTCCGCAATATTCCGCCGCTTCTGCAGATTCTCTTCTGGTATTTCGCGGTATTCCTGACCTTGCCTGGCCCACGGCAGAGCCTGGATGTCGGTGAAGTGTTCTTCCTCAACAGTCGCGGTTTGTACATGCCATCGCCGGGGCCGTCGGAGAGCTTTGGTCTGTTCGCCGTGGTCGTGCTGGCGACCATCGTCGGCATCATCGCCCTCGGTCGCTGGGCCAAGAAGCGCCGAGAGGCCACCGGCAAGATCTTCCCACTGCTGTGGACGTCGCTGGCGCTGATCGTGGTCGTTCCTGGCCTCACCGTGCTGATCGGCGGCAACCCGCTGGTGTGGAGCGTACCGGAGCTGAGCGGTTTCAACTTCCGCGGCGGCTGGGTGATGATTCCTGAATTGATGGCGCTGACCCTGGCGTTGACCATCTACACCGCTGCCTTCATCGCCGAGACCGTGCGTGCCGGGATCATGGCCGTCAGCCATGGCCAGACCGAGGCCGCGCGTTCGCTGGGGCTGCGTCCGGGCATCACCCTGCGTCTGGTGATCATCCCGCAGGCGCTGCGCGTGATCATCCCACCACTGACCAGCCAGTACCTCAATCTGGCGAAGAACTCGTCGCTGGCTGCCGGTATCGGTTACCCGGACATGGTGTCGCTGTTCGCCGGCACCGTTCTCAACCAGACCGGCCAGGCCATCGAGGTGATCGCCATCACCATGAGCGTATACCTGGCGATCAGTATCAGCATTTCCCTGCTGATGAACTGGTACAACAAGCGCATTGCGCTGATCGAGCGGTAAGGAGCAGCCATGCAGACTCATACTTTCAAACCTGACCTGCCGCCGCCGCGCATGAGCGTCGGCGTGTTGGCCTGGCTCAAGGCCAACCTGTTTTCCAACTGGTTCAACACCCTGCTGACCCTGTTCGCCGCTTACCTGGTCTGGCTGATCGTGCCGCCGCTGCTGCAGTGGGCTTTCATCGATGCCAACTGGGTCGGTAGCACGCGTGCCGACTGCACCCAGTCAGGCGCCTGCTGGGTGTTCATCCAGCAGCGGTTCGGCCAGTTCATGTATGGCTTCTACCCCAGCGAACTGCGCTGGCGCGCGGACGCTACCCTGTGGTTGGCGATTATCGGTGCGGCGCCGCTGTTCGTGCCGCAGATGCCGCGCAAGGCGATCTACGGCCTGGCCTTCCTGGTGATCTATCCGGTCATTGCCTGGTGCCTGCTGCACGGTGGCGTGTTCGGCCTGAGTGTGGTGTCCACCAGCCAGTGGGGCGGCCTGATGCTGACTCTGGTGATCGCCGCCGTTGGCATCACCGGTGCGCTGCCGCTGGGTATCCTGCTGGCGCTGGGGCGGCGTTCGAACATGCCGGCGATCAAGGTCATCAGCGTTACCTTCATCGAGTTCTGGCGTGGTGTGCCACTGATCACTGTGCTGTTCATGTCCTCGGTGATGCTGCCGCTGTTCATGCCCGAGGGCATGCACTTCGACAAGCTGATGCGGGCGCTGATCGGGGTGATCCTGTTCCAGTCCGCCTATGTCGCCGAAGTGGTGCGCGGTGGTCTGCAGGCCATTCCCAAAGGTCAGTACGAAGCCGCTGCGGCCATGGGCCTGGGTTACTGGCGGATGATGGGCCTGGTGATCCTGCCGCAGGCGCTCAAGCTGGTCATTCCGGGCATCGTCAACACCTTCATTTCGCTGTTCAAGGACACCAGCCTGGTGATCATCATCGGCCTGTTCGACCTGCTCAACAGCATCAAGCAGGCAACCACCGACCCAGCCTGGCTGGGCATGGCCACCGAAGGTTATGTGTTCGCCGCGCTGGTTTTCTGGATTTTCTGTTTTGGTATGTCCCGCTATTCCATGCATCTGGAGCGCAAGCTGGACACCGGCCACAAGCGTTAGGAGCTGATCGGTATTTGCTGTGCGTGGCCGGGCACTGGTGAACGTGCCTGGCCCTGGCTCGAAATCCTGAATCAGCCCCTCGAGAGGAGTGAATTATGAGTGAAGCAATAAAACAACCCAGCGCTGAGCCGATGATCCTGCTGCAGGGCGTGAACAAGTGGTACGGCCAGTTCCACGTGCTCAAGGACATCAACCTCAGCGTGCAGCAGGGCGAGCGTATCGTCCTCTGCGGCCCGTCCGGTTCGGGCAAGTCCACCACCATTCGTTGCATCAACCGCCTGGAGGAACACCAGCAGGGGCGCATCGTCGTCGATGGCACCGAGTTGACCAGCGACCTCAAACACATCGAGGCGATTCGCCGCGAAGTGGGCATGGTGTTCCAGCACTTCAACCTGTTTCCGCACCTGACCGTGTTGCAGAACTGCACCCTGGCACCGATGTGGGTGCGCAAGATGCCCAAGCGTCAGGCCGAGGAAGTCGCCATGCACTTTCTCGAGCGCGTGCGTATTCCTGAGCAGGCACACAAGTATCCGGGCCAGCTCTCCGGCGGCCAGCAGCAGCGTGTGGCGATTGCCCGCGCGCTGTGCATGAAGCCGAAGATCATGCTGTTCGACGAGCCGACCTCGGCCCTCGACCCGGAAATGGTCAAAGAGGTCCTCGACACCATGATCGGCCTGGCCGAAGACGGCATGACCATGCTCTGCGTGACCCATGAGATGGGGTTCGCCCGCACCGTGGCCAACCGGGTGATCTTCATGGACAAGGGTGAGATCGTCGAGGAGGCCGAACCGAACGTCTTCTTTACCAACCCGCAGAACGAGCGCACCAAGCTGTTTCTCAGCCAGATCCTGCACTGAGTCGGCATCGTGCCATCGACCAGGGAGCCTTCGGGCTCCCTTTTTCATTGTTGGTGCCGCTCCAGCTGGGGCCAATCTGTAGGAGCGGCGCCCCGCCGCGAACCAGGGTGCCGTGCATTCGAAAGCTTCGCCCCGAGGCGGGGCTCCTACGAAAAGCCGCTTTGATGGGCACAGCCATTGGGCTTTCTGGGTTTGTTGCTGAGGCCACTCGATCAGGCGGCCATGCCACCAGTCTGGAGCGGCGCCCCCGCCGCGAACCCGTGCGGCGTTGATAGGAAAAGCTTCGCCCCGGGGCGGGGCTCCTACGGAAAGCGGCTGTGATTGGCTGCAGCCCTCGGACATCTTGGGAGCCTAGCTGCGTCGCATGCGTTTGCGAAAGGCACCGGGCGTTTCCCCGCACAATTGCTTGAATCGTTTGGCGAAGGTCGCACGGTCGGCGAACCCGACCTGGCTGGCGATCTGTTCCAGCGACTGTGGCGAGTCGGCCAGCGCCTGCTGTGCAAGGCTGATACGCAGGCGCTGCAGGTAGTCGCCTGGGGTCAGCCCGGTGGCCTGTTTGAAGCGTCGCAGCAAGGTGCGAGCAGAACAGTGGGACTGCTGGGCAAGGCGGTTGAGGTCGATTGCCTCGGCGTGATGCTCGCGCAGCCAGGTCAGCAGCGGGGCAAGGGCGTTGTCCTCGCTGCTGGGCAGCAACGGTGCGAAGCGGGTCTGCGTACCGCGCTGGCGCTCGATCACCATGGCGCCAGCGACTTGCTGGGCCAGCCATTCGCCTGCATGCAGGGCAATCAGGTGCAGGCACAGGTCGAGGCCGGCCTGGGCGCCACCGGAGCAGAACAGCGGACCATCTTCGGTGAGCAGCAGGTCGCTACGCAGGTTCACCTGGGGAAAGCGCCGGGCGAAGGTATCGGCCAACGCCCAGTGGGTGGTTGCCTGGCGGCCATCGAGCAGGCCGGCAGCCGCCAGCAGGAAGGCGCTGCTGCACAGGCTTGCCACCTGTTGCTGGTCGCGTTGAGCCAGCCAGGGCAGCAGTTTGGCGTTGCTCTCCAGGGTGCGGCTGATGGTGCTGCCGGTGGCAGGCACGATCAGCAGATCGGCCCGCTCGGCCAATTCAAGGTCGCCATCGACCAGAATCTGCGCGAACTCCAACTGCACTGGCTGGCCATCGAGGCTGAAACGCTGCAGGTGAAAACGAGAAGCGCCCGCCAGGCGATTGGCCAGGCTGAAGGCGTCCTGCGCCATGCTCAGGCTGGAGCAGACGGTTTGCGGGCAGACATAGAGCGCAATACGCAGCATGGCAGTAGCCTTTGATGAATTTGGCGATTATTGACACAAAGATGTCTTTTGCGCCAATCGCCATGATGGCGGGCGAGGGACACACTAGGCTGCATTCACCAGCAAGGCCTGAGGTGCGTCATGCGCACCGCTGTAATCACCAACAAGCATGCAGGAGCGAGCCATGAGTCATGCCAACGCCGAGTTGATCCAGCGTTTCTACAGTGCCTTCCAGAAGCTCGATGCCGAGATCATGGCCGGTTGTTACGCCGAGGACGTGCGTTTCTCCGACCCGGTCTTCGTTGACCTGCGCGGCGCGGAGGCGGGCGATATGTGGCGCATGCTGTGCAGTCGCGCCGAAGGCTTCTCGCTGACGTTCGACTCGGTGCACGCCGACGATCATGCCGGCAGCGCACACTGGGTCGCCAGCTACCGTTTCAGCGCCACTGGTCGTCAGGTGGTCAACTCTATCCAGGCGCGCTTCGTGTTTCGCGATGGGCTGATCGTCGAGCATCGTGACCACTTCGATCTGTGGCGCTGGGCGCGTCAGGCGCTAGGTGGCAAAGGGCTTCTGCTGGGTTGGGCGCCGCCAGTTCAGGCTGCCATTCGTCGACAGGCGACACGCGGTCTGGCCCAGTTTCGTGGCTCGCGCTGAGGCAGTCGAAGGAACGCAGTGGTAGGCTAGTCGGTCTTAGCCTTCAATACAGAGTGCGCACACCGGGTGCCGCACCTCCACTGCCAATCGAGACCTGCCGTGACCGAATTGATCGTTGCCGTAAAACAGGCCAAAGCCTGGGGGGTCCATGCTGTTACCGCCAGCGGCGTCATTCTCGCCCTGCTGGCATTGCTGGCCGTGCTCGACGGCCAACCCAAGCAATGCCTGTTGTGGCTCGGCCTGGCGTTGCTGGTCGATGGCCTGGACGGCTCCCTGGCGCGACGTTACGACGTCAAGGGCGTGTTGCCGCATTTCGATGGCTCGACCCTCGACCTGGTGATCGACTACCTCACCTACGTATTCATTCCCGCGATCTTCCTCTACCGCTTCATCCCGCTGCCGGATTACACGCCGCTGTTTGCCGTGGGCCTGATTCTGCTGTCTTCGCTGTTCTGCTTCTGCAACCTGAACATGAAGAGCAAGGACAACTACTTCGTCGGCTTTCCGGCGGCCTGGAACGTGGTGGTGCTGTATTTCTACATCCTCGACGTCCATCCCTGGATCACCCTGGGCATGATCGTCCTGCTGGCCGGCCTGACCCTGACCAAGATGAAGTTCCTGCACCCGTTCCGCGTGCGCCAGTTCATGCCGCTGAACATCCTCGTGACTTTCGTCTGGATGCTCTCCAGCGCGCTGCTGATCCTGCAGTACCCGGTCAATCAGTTCTGGCTGCTGGCGCTCTGGTGGCTGGCTTCGGCCTACTTCGTCGGCATGTGCCTGTGGCGCTCGGCGCGTGAGTGGTTTCCTGCGCGCGGATGAATGCAGTCGTCGAAAAAGCCTGGTTCGTCTATCTGGTGCGCGCCGTCAATGGCGCGCTGTATTGCGGCATCAGCGATGACCCGCAAAGGCGTTTCGCTCAGCACCAGAGCGGCAAGGGCGCCCGGTTCTTCCATACCAGCCCCGCGCTGGCACTGGCCTACGTCGAAGCCTGCGCCGGCAAGGGTGATGCGCTGCGCCGTGAGCGAGCGATCAAGCGCCTGAGCAAAGCAGCCAAAGAGGCGCTCATTCTGGCCGTTGATAGCGCTGCATCATCCTGAGGCGGTGGGCTTGGCCAGGCGCTGCGGTTAAGCTGAGGCTTTCGATCCTGCCGCGGAGCGCGCCATGCATGAGTTGATCCTTCATCACTATCCGACCTCGCCGTTCGCCGAGAAGGCCCGCCTGATGCTGGGCTTCAAGCAACTGTCCTGGCGTTCGGTGATGATCCCGCCACTGATGCCCAAGCCCGACCTCACCGCGTTGACCGGCGGCTATCGCAAGACCCCGGTGCTGCAGGTCGGCGCCGACATCTACTGCGATACCGCGTTGATCGCGCGCCGCCTGGAAGCCGAGAAATCCACCCCCGCACTGTTCCCCGAGGGTCTGGAGTTCAATGTCAGCCTGCTGGCGCAGTGGGCCGACGCGGTGCTGTTCCAGCATGTCGTGGCGCTGGTGTTCCAGCCCGAATCCATGGCACTGCGCTTCGCCAAGGTGCCGCCGGAGTTCGCCAAAGCCTTTGCCGCCGACCGTGGCGCGCTGTTTTCCGGGGGGACGGCGAGCCGCCTGCCGCTGGAGCAGGCCAAGCATCAATGGCCGGCACTGATGGGCGTATTGCAACGCCAGCTGCAGCGTGAGCAGGGTGATTTCCTCTTCGGTGAACCGTCGCTCGCCGATTTTTCCGTGGCCCATTGCCTGTGGTTCCTGCGCGGCACGCCGGTTACCTCGCCGCTGGTCGACGATTACCCTGAGGTCGCCGCCTGGCTCGGTCGTGTGCTCGGCTTCGGCCATGGCTCGTTGAGCGAGATGAGCAGCGAGCAGGCGATCACCGTGGCACGTGCGGCGAGCCCGGTAGCGCTGCCGGACGAGGCTTTCGTCGACCCCAACGGCTTCCAGGCTGGCCAGCAGGTGAGCATCGCCGCAGTGGACTATGGTGTCGACCCGGTGCTGGGCGAACTGCTGCATGCGGGGCGTGACGAGCTGATTCTGCGTCGTGAGGATGAGCGCGCTGGCGTCGTGCACGTGCATTTCCCGCGGCTGGGTTTCCGTATCGAGGCGCGTTGAGGCCCGCGTGCCGCCTTTCAGTAGGCGGCGCGGATGGCGCGCACATCGTAACCATGGATGACCTGCCCGCGCAGGTCGATCACCGGCACGCCACGCCCGCCGAGCGCCTGATACTGCGCACGGCCGGCGCCATCCTTCTCGATGTCCACTTCGCGGTAGGCAACGCCATCCTCGGCGAACAGCTCGCGGGTCTTGGCGCAGTAGCCGCACCAGGTGGTGGCGTAGAGCACGATCTCGCCGCTGGCATTGCCGGCCTGCGGCGGGCTGAGCCAGCGGTCGACCTTGTCCCAGTTCTGCCACAGAGCCAGGGCGGAGAGAATCAGCAGGATTTTCTTCATTGCGGCGCGTCCTTGTGCGCGGTGGCTGCTTGCAATTGCTGCAGAGTAAAGGGGGTTGGCCGATCCGGCCACTGCAGGGCGAATTTTTCCAGTTCGCGGGCCAACAGGCTGGCGACCAGCAGGTCGCGCAGCCAGCGCTTGTGCGCGGGTATCACGTACCAGGGCGATTCGCTGCTGTGGCTGGCGCGCAGCAGCTCGGCCCAGCGCCGCTGGCGCTCGTCGAACTGGCGGTGCGATTGCAGATCGCTGGCCTTGAGTTTCCAGCGCTTGGACGGCTTCTCGATGCGTTCGACCAGGCGTCGATACTGCTCGGCCTTGTCGATCTGCAGGTAGCACTTGAGCACGACGGTGTCATGGACCGCCAGTGGCCGCTCGAAGGCCAGCACCTCGGCCAGGCGCGCCGGCAATTCGTCATCGCCGCACAGACCGTCCAGCGGGTCGCAGATCAGCGCCTCGTACTGGCTGCGGTTGAACACGCCGATCATCCCCGCTGCCGGCAAACGCTGGCGATAGCGTTGGAGAAAGTGCTGGCGGCGTTGCTGCGCGGTGGGCGCCTGGAAGCTGTGCACTGTCAGCCCCTGTGGATTGCAGGCGCTGAGAACGCGGCGGATGACGCCGTCCTTGCCACTGCAATCCGGCCCTTGCAGCACCAGCAGCAGGGCCTGGCGACGATTGGCCCACAGGCGCATCTGTTGTTCCTGTAGCCAGGGTTTGAGCTGCGCCAGGCGCGCCTTGCACTCCGCCTTGTCGAGGCCGAAGCGGCGTGCCGGATCGCTCGCCAGCGGTGCCTGCGGCTGGCACAGGCAGGCGTCGAGCAGAGGATCGGCCAGGCGCGCGTTCATCTCAGTCCTGGCGGCGTTTGAGCTGATCCTTCAACTGGGTCGGCAACTGGCGGATGATCAGCATGTCGCGGCCCTCGTCGTATTCGATCTTCGAGCCCAGCAGGTGCGCCTCGAAGCTGATCGACAGGCCCTCGGCACGACCGGTAAAGCGCTGGAACTGGCTCAGGGTGCGCTTGTCCGCCGGAAATTCCGGGGCCATGCCGTAATCCTTGTTGCGGATGTGCTCATAGAAGGCCTTGGGGCGCTCTTCGTCGATCAGGCCGGACAGTTCTTCCAGGGTGATCGGTTCGCCCAGCTTGGCCTGGCCGCTGGCGTAACCCACCAGTGCCTTGGTTTTCTCGCGCGCCTGCTCTTCGGGCAGGTCTTCGCTCTCTACGAAATCGCTGAAGGCCTTGAGCAGGGTGCGCGTCTCGCCCGGGCCGTCGACGCCTTCCTGGCAGCCGATGAAGTCGCGGAAGTAGTCCGAAACCTTCTTACCGTTCTTGCCCTTGATGAAGGAGATGTACTGCTTGGACTGCTTGTTGTTCTGCCACTCGCTGATGTTGATGCGCGCGGCCAGATGCAGCTGGCCCAGGTCCAGGTGCTTGGCCGGGGTCACGTCCAGCGCGTCGGTCACCGCTACGCCTTCGCTGTGGTGCAGCAGGGCGATGGCCAGGTAGTCGGTCATGCCTTGCTGATAATGAGCCAGCAACACGTGGCCGCCCGTGGACAGGTTGGATTCCTCCATCAGCTTCTGCAGGTGTTCGACGGCCTGGCGGCTGAAGGCGGTGAAATCCTGCTCGCCATCGAGGTACGCCTTGAGCCAGCCGCTGAACGGATAGGCGCCGGATTCCTCGTGGAACAGGCCCCAGGCCTTGCCTTGTTTGGCGTTGTAGCTCTCGTTGAGGTCGGCCAGCAGGTTTTCCATGGCTGCGGATGCGGCCAGTTCGCTGTCGCGGGCATGCAGGACGGCGGGGCTGCCGTCGGGTTTCTTGTCGATCAGGTGGACGATGCAGTGGCGGATCGGCATGGGGCTTCGGTCTTTGGCGGTTTCGCGATGGGGATGGCTGCGTCGCCGGGCGAGTGAGTGCTCGCGCCGCTGGCGCAGCGGCATGGGCGAAGTCTACCTGACATCGCCACGAGATGCCGGGGGTGCTGCGGCTGGGTAAATCTTTGCTGGCTAATTGCTGGCATCTGCGGTGATAGATCTCTATTTTCTGCAAAAAATACGATTTTAGATTCGCGCGATTGCACAACTCGGGCTAGCGTCTTTCTCGTCCAAACGACGCAGTAAAGGGACGCACCGCGGTGGCGCCACAAGCGCTGCCGCCTTTCTCGATCTCCAAATATGGATTGGAGGATTACATGCGCAACAAGACCAATAATCGCCGTCTACTGGGCGCCGCCGTGCTGGTGGCCATATCCGGGCAGGCCACTGCGGCCAAGGGGCTCGATGTCACCGAACTGTTCGATCAGTTCTGGAGCCCGACGCGGCTCGGGCCGGCGGAGTGCCGCTCGGGTGTGCTGAGTGCAACGCCTTTGTTGCTGCCGCGTTGCATGCAGGCAGCCAACAGCATGATCCATTTGCAGATGTTCAACGACATCGCCCTGGCCAATGGCGGCAACCGTGCCGCCGGCCTGTCCGGTTACCAGCGCTCGCTCGATTACGTGCAGAGCACCCTGGAAAGCGCAGGCTACAAGGTCACCCGTCAGGCCTTCCCGTTCAGCGCGTTCTACCCGCAGGGGCCCGGCGTGCTGCAGAGTCTGGCGCCTACCCCGGCGCAGTTCGAGTGGGAGGTGGACTTCACCTACCTGTCGCAGACCGATGCCGGCGACGTCAGCGCACCAGTGGTGGCGGTGGACATTGCCCTGGGCGAGGGCAACCAGTCCAGCAGCGGTTGCGAGGCGGAGGATTTCGCCGCTTTCCCGGCTGGCTCCATCGCTCTGCTGCAGCGTGGGACCTGCAATTTCCAGATCAAGGCCGAGAACGCCGCCGCCGCTGGCGCCGTGGGTGTGGTGATCTTCAATCAGGGGGACAGCGAGGACCGCAAGGACCTGCTCAACGCGACCCTGGGCGATGCCTATGCCGGCGGTGTTCCGGTGCTGTTCACCACCTATGACGTGGGCGTGAGCCTGGCGCAGACGGCCGAGCAGCAGGTGCGCATGGTCACCGACGTGGTGCGCGAGCGGACCCAGACCTACAACCTGGTGGCCGAGAGCAAGCGCGGCAACGCGGGCAACGTGGTGATGCTCGGCGCGCACCTGGATTCGGTGTTCGAGGGCGCCGGCATCAACGACAACGGTTCGGGTAGCGCCGCGCTGCTGGAGCTGGCTGTGCAGATGGCCAAGGCCAAGCCGAAGAACAAGCTGCGTTTCGCCTGGTGGGGCGCCGAGGAGTCGGGGCTGGTGGGCTCGACCTACTACGTCAACCAGCTGCCCGACGAGGAGAAGGCGAAGATCAAGGCGTACCTGAACTTCGACATGATCGCCTCGCCGAACTTCGCCTACTTCATCTATGACGGCGATGGCTCGGACTTCGGCCTGCAGGGCCCGCCCGGCTCGGCCGCGATCGAGCGTCTGTTCGGCGAGTACTACCGCCTGCGCGGTCTGCCGTTCGAAGGCGACGAGATCAGCTTCCGTTCTGACTATGCGCAGTTCTTCCTCGATGGCATCGCCTTCGGCGGGTTGTTCACCGGGGCGGAGGTGGTCAAGTCCGACGAGCAGGCCAGCCGTTATGGTGGCACGGCGGGCGAGGCTTTCGATCCGTGCTACCACGAAGCCTGCGATGATCTGAACAACATCGATCTGCGCGCGCTGGAGGTCAATGGTGATGCCATGGCCTTCGTCGCCAGTTGGTTGGCGCTGTCGACCAAGATCGTCGATGACGAGATCGCCGCCGCCCGGGACTCGAGCATGATGATGCGCAGCGCCCAGGCCTACGACATCACCCACTGGGGCAAGCACTGGGTCAAATAGCCTCGTTTGCTGTGCGCCCCCTGCGAAAGAAAAGCCCGCGAGTTTATCGCGGGCTTTTTCGTGGGCGCTTGCCCTGGCTAGCTGCGGTCCTGGCTTGGCACTACTGAGGGTGCCTGTTCCGGGTCATCGCCGCGGCGCCGCTGCAATACGCGCAGTCGCTCGATCACGTAGCGCACATGCATGTGCAGTTCGTACAACTCGTTGGAGTACGACAGCGGTACCTCCACGGCTGCCAGCTCGTCTTCCATCTGCTCCAGGCGTTCGATCTCGCTGTCCAGTTCGTCGGGCAAGGAGCCCGCGTGCAGCTTGCGGTCGATCTCGCGCAGGTACTTGTACCAGCGGTAGATGCGCGCGCGAATGCGCCACTGGTAGATCGGCCCCACCGCCTTGAACAGCGGAATCATCACCACGATCAAGGGGATCAGCAGGATGATGTAGCGGTCGGCCAGCGAGGCGATACGAAACGGCAGGTAGCGTTGCAGGATCGGCAGGCCCTTGTCGTAGTAATGCCCGGCATCCTTGTGCAGCTCGAAGGTGCGCGGCTCGGCGCTGGGAAAGGTGCCGGCGGCATCGAGCAGGGTACCGCTTCGCATCACTTCACGGCTGGCCTCGAGAAACAGCGGCACCAGGCCAGGGTTGAAGTCCTCGTTGACCACCAGCGTGGCGACCGGAGACAGGGTGATGATGTCGCGGTCCGGTGCGTTGTTGGCAAGATCCAGCAGGCCTTCACCGACCTTCACCTGATTGAAGAACGGCAAGCGCGCCTCGTAGGCGGCGGCGCGACGAAAGTGTGCCAGGGCGATGTCCGGGTTGGCCGCCAGTTGCTGCACCAGTGAGTTTTCTGCCGGGCCGACGAAGAATGCCGCATCCAGTTCGCCGGCCATCAACGCGCGGGCAGCTTTGCCACCCCCGATGCTCTGCCAGCTTTCGGGATATTGTTCCGGCTCGATGGCATTGGCGCCGAGGATGGCGTCACTGGCGGCGCGGGTACCACTGCCTTCGCCGCCCAGACCGAGGCGCAGCGGCAGCAGGTCGGCAATGCGATCCAGCTCCACGTCACGTCGAAAGAACAGCCACAGAGGCTCCTGATAGATCGCCCCCAGGCTTTCCAGCTTGCGCTGCTCCTCGGCTGTCAGCTGGCGCTCCAGGCCGCTCTGCACCAGGGCGATCTCCACTTGCGGATCGTTGGCCAGCAGGCGCTGCAGGTTGTCGCGCGAACCCGAGGTCGGTACCAGATTCAGCTCGAAACCTTCCTTGGCCAGCTCTTCCTTCAGGCGTTCGGCGAACTGCTGGTAGGCGCCCCCTTGGGCGCCGGTGGCCATGTTGGCGCTCATCGGTGGTGGCGGCGCGACGAACTGGAACAGTGCCCAGATCAGACCCGCCACCACCGGGACTATCCACAGGTTGGCCAGGATCATGATTTTCAGGTCATTGAGTACGCGGCGCATGGGGCTTCCTTTCAGCGAGTTCGGGGTAAGGATAGAACCCCATGCGCCTCACGGTCACCCTGTACAAGGGTGGATGACGCTCTTTCATCCACCATCAGGCTCGCGGTGGATCGATTACGCCAGCGCCTTGTGCCTAGCACGCAGATGACTGAACAGCAGCAACACGCCGAGCAGCACCACTGCATACAGCGCATCGCTGCCGAGCATCATCAACACTGCGCAGCAGAGCACCGCGCTGAGTCCGGCCAGCAGGCGCCAGATGCCACTGAGCAGCACCCAGCCGGCGGCCATGCTGAACAGGTAGATCAACACGAAGTTGCCGTTGGCATAGCGGATCAAGTCGTCTACCGACAGGTTCAAGGTGGCCGAGAGCATGGCGCACAGCGCGCAACTGATCACCACCAGCAGCAAGGCTCTGCCGGGTACGCCCTGGCGGTTGCGCACTGCCAGCCTGGCAGGCAGACGGCCTTCGTCGGCCAGGCTCCAGATCAGCCGGGCGAAGCCCTGGATGTACACGTTCATCGAGGCGAAACAAGCCAGGTAACCGAGCACGACCACCGGCACGCGTGCCTGTTCACCCAGCAGCTGCTCGAACAGACGCGGCAGGGCGGTGGTGTCGCTGTGCACGTCGCCATAAGTGGCGAAGCTCAGCACCGCCACCGAGCAGGCCCAGTACACCAGGCCGGCCAGCAGCACGCCGAGCAGCAGTGCCAGCGGGAAGTCGCGCTCGGGGTGTTTGAACTCCTCGCCCAGGTGGGTGAAGGCCTCGATGCCGACGAAGCACCAGAACATTACCCCCAGCGCCGTCGGCAGCAAGTGCCATTGGCCTTCCATCGCCGGCAGCAGCGGTTGGCTCGCGCGCGGCAGATCACCGACCCACCAGATCAGCGCCACGCTGGCAACGATAGCTACGGCGATCAGCCCCTGCAGCATGCCCGATGCTTTCGGCGGACGCTGACCAAGTAGGAGGATGGCACCCAGTGTGGCCAGTTCGATGAGCAGCAGGCCGGCACGATCGAGATCGAACAAGGCCAGCCAGAAGCCGCTGGCGATATGCAGGGCTGCGGGCAGACCGACCGGCAGCACGGCGAGAAACAGCAGGGCGCTGACCCCTTCCATGCGCAGGCCGAAGGCGCGGCCGATCAGGTGCGGCGCGCCGCCAGCATGAGGGAAGCGCTTGCCCAACTGGGCGAAGGTGAACGCCACCGGCAGCACCAGGGCAATCAGGATCATCCATGCCCACAGCGACGCTGCGCCGGCCGCGGTGGCTGCCAGTGCCGGCACCACGAAGATGCCGGTGCCGAGCAGCGAGGTGCTGAGCAGGGCGATGCCCTGCAGCAGGCCCAATTCCTTGTTCAATCGACTCATGGGGTATGCTCATCATTTTCCAGATACCGCCATGGTAGGGCGCCGGCCAGTTGCAGGCTGTCGCCTTTTGCCGACGAAATGGCGGTTTTCACCGTCAATCCGATTGCCGCCCGAGAAGCCTCCGTGGACAAGTTCGATCGTCAGATCCTCACTCTGCTGCGCAGCGATGCGCGCACCTCCGTCAGCCAGATCGCCCGTGAGGTCAACCTGTCACGTTCGGCGGTCAGCGAGCGGATTCGCTATCTGGAGAGCAGCGGGGTGATTCGCGGATATCACGCCCAGGTGGCCGAGCCTGGCGAGGCGGGCGTGAAGGCTTTTCTCGAACTCTTCTATCAGGGCGGGCGCTGCGAGGACTACGTCGAGCGCATGCGAGCCCTGCCCGAGGTGCGCCACTGCAGCGGCATCAGTGGGGAAACCGACATGCTGGTGTTCATCGAAGCACCGAGCATGACGCGCCTGAGCGAGGTGCGCGGTGCCATCGAGGCGTTCCCCGGCATGCAGAAGGTCAAGACCCATGTAGTGGTCAAGGACTGGGCGATGTAGCGCTGCTCACTCGGCGTGTTCGCCCTGCTCGACGGCTTGCGGGCGCTGCAGGGCCAGCAACGGCAGGCCGGCACCGAGTACCAACAGACCCAGCAACGCGCCGCTGCCGGCATACAGCGTGCTGGAATACAGCAGGCCGAGGCAGGTTGCGGCGAACAGGATCGGTGTCAGCGGATACAGCGGCACGCTGAATGGCCGCCGCACCCAGGGTTGCCGCTGGCGCAGGCGAATCAGCGCCAGTGCGACCAGGAACATGAATAGCCAGAACACCGGTGCGGTGTAGGCCACCATGGTTTGTACGCCGTTCGCACTCAGGGCGCCGAACAGGATCAGCGGCAGAGTAAGCGCGCACTGCAGCAGCAAGGCGCGTACCGGGGTGGCGCCGCGTTCGTTCCAGCGGCCGATGAATGCCAGTTGCGGCACGTCGCGGCCAAGCGCGTAGTAGACCCGCGCACCGGTGAACAGCGTGGCGTTCAAGGTACTCAATGCGGTCAGGCAGACAAAGACTGCCAGCATGGCCTCGGCCCGTGGTCCAGCGACGATGTTCATCAGGTCCGCCGCCACGGCATCGCTCTGGCGCAGGCCGTCGAGGCCGAAGATCTTGAGAAATACCAGGTTCGCCAGCAGGTAGATGGCCGTCACCAGTGCAGTGCCGATCAGCAGCACGCGACTCATGTTGCGCGCCGGGTTGCGCAACTCACCGGACAGGTAGGCCGCCTCGTTCCAGCCGCCATAGGTGAGCAGCACGAACACCATACCCATCCCCAGCATCGCCGCCAGGTTGCCGCTGGCAGGTGCGGCACTGACGGTGCTCTGTTGCGGCTCGGCCAGCGCCAGCCCGGCCAGCACCACCAGCAGCAGGGCCAGCACCGTCACGCTGGTGAAGAACAGCTGGGCGCGTCGCGATTCACGCGTGCCCAGCACATTGAGCAGAGTCAGCGCCACCACTACCAGAGCGGCGTGCCAGGCGCTGCCATAATCTCCGAGCGGTAGCAGGCGCTGGGCGTAGTCACCATAGATGAACGCGACCACGGCGATGGCGCCGGTCTGGATCACCATACCGCGCGCCCAGGCGAACAGCAGGCCGACCTGCGGCCCCCAGGCCAGGCTCAGATAGTGGTATTCGCCGCCCTGGTCCGGATATGCCGCACCCAGCTCGCCGTAACACAGCGCACCGATCAGCATCACCAGACCACCGACCAGCCACAGGGCCAGATACAGCTCAGCGCTGCTGGCATGCTGCGCCACCAGCGGCGGCAGGCCGAAAATGCCGACACCGATCACAACGCCGACCAGCATGGCGACGGCATCGACCACCGACAGTCCGGCGCGCCGGGAGGACACTAGCGAGGTCATGGCTTAGCTCCTGCGCGCGACCCAACCCTGCTGTGCACCATCCGCCGGCACCGCCTCGATACGGTCACCATTGAGTTGGCCGACATACAGCCTGTCGTCGAAGCTGAAGCGCAGCTCGCTGCCCTTCAGCTGGCCGCTGAGCATGCCGGGTTGGCCATCGACCTTGCCGACCACCTTCTGGAAGCGCTGGTCGAGTTCGACCTGATGGCTCTTTCCATCCAGTTCAAGAGTCCACTGACCCGCGACCTTGGCCGGCACGATCCACAGGAACACCGAACTGCCATTGATCACATCGCTCTGATCTGGCTCCCAGTCACCGAGGTTGAAGGCGTGCGACACCACCCGAGTACCTGGCTTGAGGGTGTCGAGAATCACCGGACGCAGGCGCATGTTGACCGTGGAGAGCAGGTACATGGTCAGCACGTCGGCCTCGGAAATATCCTTCTGGAACAGGTCACCCTGTTCGAACGTGACCTTGTTCGCCACGCCCTCGCGTTCGGCGTTCTCCTGCGCCTCGCTGACGCGTTCAGGGTCCAGGTCGATGCCATAGGCTGCTCTGGCACCGTGATCCTGCACGGCGGAGATGGCGATGCGGCCATCGCCCGAGCCCAGGTCGATGAGATAGTCGTCCGGGCCGATTTCGGCCAGCTGGAGCATATGTGCCACCACAGGCTCCGGCGTGGGCACGTAGGGGACGTCGAGTCTAGGCGGTTGGGCCTGCGCGGGGCCAACCACCATGCTGGCCAACAAACCGACGGGGAGGGTGAAGGAGGCGAAGCTACGAACGGATAGAGCGCTCATCGGGAAAATCTCCTCACGGGTGGCGATTTTTTTCCGACTGGTGAGCGGGGCCTAGGTTCGTACCGATGTGCAGCAGGATCGTGCAAGAACACCCTTCAGGCCACTAACCGCAGCGCCTGCGGCTGTGTAACCGGATGTAATCGGTCCATCCGTTACTGCGGCATTGCCAGCCTGCGGACGCGTAGGCACTGTAGGCGGGTTTTTCGCTTTGGTCGTTTTCGCATGCGCATTCTGCACACCTCCGACTGGCATCTGGGCCAGCATTTCATGGGCAAGACCCGTCAGGCCGAACACCAGGCCTTTTGCGCCTGGTTGCTGGAGCAGGTGCGTGTGCACGACGTGGACGTGCTGCTGATCGCCGGCGATGTGTTCGACACCGGCTCACCGCCCAGTTACGCCCGCGAGCAGTACTACCGGCTGGTAGTGGAGCTGCGCGACGCCGGCTGCGCCCTGGTCGTACTGGGCGGCAACCACGACTCACCAGCCATGCTCGGTGAAAGTCGCAGCCTGCTGGCGCAGCTGGGTACCCAGGTGGTGCCGAGCGTGGGCGTCGACCTGGCCGAACAGGTACTGGTGCTGCACGGGCGCAACGGCCGGCCGGGCGCCATCCTCTGCGCCATTCCCTTCATTCGCCCGCGCGACGTGCTGGCCAGCCAGGCGGGGCAGAGCGCACAAGACAAACAACAGTCGCTGCAGCAAGCCATCGCCGAGCATTATCGGGTGCTGTACGAGCTGGCGGCGAGCAAGCGTGACGAGCTGGGCCTGACGCTACCGATCATCGCCACCGGTCACCTCACCACGGTTGGCGCCAGCGCCAGTGAATCGGTGCGCGAGATCTACGTCGGCAGCCTGGAAGCCTTCCCCACCAGCGCCTTCCCACCGGCGGACTACATCGCCCTGGGGCATATCCACCGCCCGCAGAAGGTCGGCGGCCTGGAGCATATCCGCTACAGCGGCTCGCCCATTGCCCTGTCTTTCGACGAAGCGCGCCAGCAGAAGGAAGTGCTATTGCTGGAGTTCGGCGAGGCTGCGCTGCAATCGATCACGCCATTGCCCGTGCCGGTGTTCCAGCCCATGGCCAGCCTGCGCGGCTCGCTCAAGGAACTGGCCGATGCCATCGCCGAGGTGGCCAAGCAGGGTACGCCCGAGCGCCCCGTGTGGCTGGAAGTGCAAGTGAGCACTGACGACTACCTGAGCGACCTGCAAAGCCGCATCAACGCCCTGTGCGAAGGGCATCCCGTGGAGGTGCTGCGCATCCGCCGCGAGCGCGGCAATGCCAGCGCCAGCCTGGCCAGCGAAGCACGGGAAACGTTAGACGAGCTGAGCGTGGAAGACGTCTTCGCGCGCCGCCTGCAGCAGGAGACATTGGAAGAAGAGGCAGCCCAGCGTTTACAGGGATTGTATCGGCAGGTGCTGGAGGCACTGCCCAAGGCTTAGTAGCAAGCCTCCGTAGGGAAATATTGTTTGAGCGAACTCACATGCAGGCAGCACAACTATAAGGGGCGCTATATGTCGGATGGGGGCCGTTCCCCATCGAATCACTGTCCGTAGGTGTCAATGAACATCGATCGCGCCACCCTTTCTGACACTCGTGCAATAGCTGAGATTCACGTTGATGCTTGGCGTACTGCCTACGGCCAAATACTTCCCGCAGATTACCTATCCGCACTGTCGGTCGAGCAGCGGGAGACGATATGGAGGAAGGCTGTCGAATCAGGGCAACCGGAGTTACTTGTCGCCAAGGACGGCTGCGATGTACTCGGTTGGGTGGCGTTTGGCGGTTGTAGAGACCAGGATGCACAGCCCTCCCAGGCGGAGATATGGGCTATCTACGTTGCGCCGATCAGTTGGTCTGCGGGTGTTGGTCGCCAACTGTGGCAACGGGTTCGAAGCATCTTATCTGAGCGAGGTTACAACACATGCAGCCTATGGGTTCTAACAGAGAACGAACGAGCCATTCGCTTCTACCGATCAATCGGTTTTGTGGCCGATAATCTGCCTCCACAGCAGTTCGAGCTGGGTGGTCGGTTGCTTCAAGAAACTCGCTACGTTTGTCGAATTGTTGCCTAGCTCTTCAATCTTCGAGATCCCTTTGGCAAGGCTTTGGGCTCAAAGTTTAGCCAGTAGCCTGGGTAGAGCACAGCGAAACCCAGGGGAGATTCGATGGATTTCGCGTTGCTCTACCCATCTGTGGTGCTGCTCTTGCAAGCGAGGTTTGCAGGACGTCTCCATGGCCGACTCCCTGGCTGTGTTTTTGCACAGTAGTAATGGTAGAGCAAAAAGAGGAAGTCAAGCGAATACGTTGGCAGGCCAGTGGCGGGGTAATAAGTCATTGATTTAAATAGGTTTTCTTCGTGGTGAGCATGACGATGGTGCGGAGTTAGATGGAAGGCTCTACTATTGCGTTAGTACCGCCTTCCATCTAATCACTGTTAGGTTCTTATCGCATGAACGAAGTTCAATACTTTCAATATCTGAAAGAACTAGTGGGCGACGATGGATCTGGCGCTTGGGGCAGATGCAGTACATATGGTTTTTTTCAGAGATTTCGTCCTGACGGGATCGGTCTAGATAAGGTGTTTTCGGCTATCCATAACGGTGAAAATTATTTGAAACGGCTGCGGGGCATCTACGCTGTGACCAGCGGAAAAGAGTGCGAAAACGATGCCTATTTTATCGTGCGCTCGCCTTTAGCTTCATCCTCGGCAGAAGCCAAAGCTCTTGGTTGTGAGTTTTTAATGAATTTGCAGCAGTTAGCCATGACTGTCTCTGATCAAGAGCTTTTGGATACACTTTTTGCTATAGATTCCATTGAAATTTCTCCGGTAAGCACTGACGCATATCGCGCTGACGAGCATATTTGCGTCTATGAAATTATCGGGGACTGGCTGGGTGGGGTGAGGGATCCTTGGGCGCCGATTTCAGCTCTCGATGAAGGATACTATTCCATTGCATGCGACTATTGGCTAGCCGAATATTTGCGATGGCCTAGCTATGAGCACGGCTGCAATATAGATATCTTTGCACCGTACTATGAGCTTTGGCTTCGAGGATTTTCAGTTGCAATTGCAAACAAAGTTATGCTGATTGGAACAATGCATGGAGATACCTAACCAAGGGTTCAAGGGTCGCTCGCTTTGCTCACAGGGGTTCTACCCCGTTAGCACGGACACTTTCAAGTAAGCTCACACCGAGCTGAAGGAGTGTTCATGAAGCGCAAGAAATACAGTCCCGAGTTCAAGCGGGAAGCCATCGAGCTGGTTCGTCGTTCAGGGGCCAGCTGCCGACAGGTGGCCCTAGAGATTGGTGTGGCTCCCAACCTGCTCACCCGCTGGGTTCGGGAGGCGCAACCAGGCACTGAGAAAGTCTTCCCTGGAACGGGAAGTCCGCGGGATGAGGAGCTTGCCCGTCTCAAGCGCGAGTTGGCCCGAGTAACCAAGGAACGTGATTTTTTAAGAGACGCGGCAGCGTACTTTGCCAAGGAGTCATCGAGCGGTACACGGTGATCCAGCGCTGCCGCAACGAGTACCCGGTACGATTGATGTGCCGTTGCCTGAAGGTTTCTGCCAGCGGCTATTACGCCTGGCAGGATCGTGAACCAAGTGCGCGAGCTCAGGAGAATGCGCGCTTGGTGAAGCGCATTCGGGAGATTCACGAGGACAGCCGGGGCGTGATTGGAGCGCCACGAATGCACGAGGATTTGCTCGACGAGGGCGAAGTCGTCAGCCTGAACCGAGTTGCTCGCCTGATGGCGGCTGAGCGAATTCAAGGCTGGCCACGCCGGAAACGACGTGGCTTTGGAAGAGCCGTCAGTGGCCGCCCAGCAGGCGTGAAAAACCTCCTGGAGCGCGATTTCACTGCACAGGAACCGGAGCGCAAGTGGGTCACGGACATCACGGAAATAGCCACACTGGAAGGCAAACTCTTCCTGTGCGTAGTGCTCGACCTGTACAGCAAGCTGGTGATCGGTTGGTCGATGCATCACCGCCAGGATCGGCAAATGGTGATCCGAGCAGTGGAGATGGCAATCTGGCAGCGCCAGGGTGACTGGTCAGTGATCCTGCATTCGGATCGCGGCAGCCAATTCACCAGTGCTGACTACCAGCGCTTTCTGAATCGCAACACGCTGGTTTGCAGCATGAGTGCCGTCGGGCATTGCGGCGACAACGCTGCCTGTGAAGGCTTCTTCGGTCAGCTCAAACGGGAGCGGGTTGCCCATCAGTCGTATCGAACTCGCGATGAAGCACGAGCAGATCTATTCGATTACATCGAGCGGTTTCACAACCCGAGAATGCGTCGTAGAGTCGCCAGGCAAGATCTGAAGTTTTCAGCCCTTTTCAAACCGTCCGTGGAAATGGGGTAGAACCCCAGGGACGGGCTAAAGCCCAATGTCATCAACTTAAGAAATTTCCCTATAAATATCATATAATTAGCGCTCAATTCAGAGCATGGGAGAAGCCCTTTTGACCACTCATTCCACACCCTTTGACATCTGCC
>Ga0209911_100116_pt1 | contig 57553 bp, 60 predicted proteins | sample FECB21metaG_FD_188301 | JGI IMG/M metagenome (GOLD analysis project Ga0209911, IMG submission 188301) | Cyanobacterial communities from the Joint Genome Institute, California, USA - FECB-21 (SPAdes) (version 2) | ecosystem: Environmental > Aquatic > Thermal springs > Hot (42-90C) > Microbial mats...
CACAAACCGGGGTTTGGCCTGCGCTCTCCCATACGCCGTCGCACACAATGAAATTCATGGCGCCCCCTTACTCGGCCAAGCTGGGGTCACGAATGACCTCAGCCATGGCGATGCAGTCGGGGCAGATGACGAGGTCGGGCGCCTTGTTCAGATCGGGCAGCAGGTCGGGCTGGGGGGCGGACTGGTTGTAGAGCTGGCCCATGGGCTGCCCGCAGCAGTCACACAGCACGCGATCAACGATCAGCACGGCGGCCCCCTCCCGTCAGGCCTTGGCCGCGTCCGGCTGGGCGCCGGTCGGCTTGGGCTGTTGTTGGGTGCCTTGCGGGGCGGCAGGCTTGCCGACCTGAGCAGCCTTGGCCGACTCGACGTGCAGGACGATGAACTTGCCCGCGTTCTTGGAGCCGCGATCAATCTCTACGGTGACGCGGACGGTCTCCAGCACATCGAGCCCTTTGCAGGCGGCCCACACTTCATCCAGGGAGCCTTCTGCTACCTGCATCGAGAGCAGGGAGATGCCCAGGTCCTTTTCGCCGTCCGGTTCGTCGCCCAGGTACAGCTTGACCAGATCCACGTTGTCGAACTTCACGCGCTCAGCGCTGATGAATGCCAGTTCCATAGTGGTGCGTGCCATGTTGTGTTTCCTCGCTTGGTTGCGCGGTATTGCGCGGGTTTGCCTTTCAGCAGGCCGAGCGGGTCCACACGGACAAAATTTGCCTTTTTGTCCGGGGTGGGGTTCTCGACTTGCCGAGGTTTTCAGTTAGCGCCGCTGGTGCAGCGGGTTGGGTTCAACACCAAGGGCTTTGCCCTTGTCATCCCACTCTTGCCGCCGAGGGCTCGGGAGCGCGGGGCGGTGGAGCTGCCCCACACTCACGAGCGGAGGCTATTCAGGGTGGTGGGTGTTCAAGGGTGCGCTCTGCCCGTGCTTCCGTTCGCCGGATCGGTGAAGCGTGATCCGACGAGCCGGGAGCGCGGCCCTTGACCGACATAGCAACGAGCGCGGCGGTCAGGCCTTTTAAGAAGCCGCGTGTTTCCGCCTGGGTGCTGGCCAGGCGCGGGTCTGCAGGGGGGCGCTGTTTGGCTAAAGCATCCAGGCGATCCAGATACTTGCAGTAAAGGATGATCAGGGGCAGGAAAAGCACAGCCACCATGCCCACGGCGCAAGCGGCCAGAACGAAGAGATACATGACCTGCAGTAGCAGGATTACCAGGCCCTCTAGGACGGCCTCTAGCGCGTTGATCCATTCAGTGATCATGCAGTCACCCCACCAGTTCGAACGGTTCGCGCAGGGGCACGAAGGGCGTTGGTTTGCCGGTGTCGAGCACAACGCTCCAGTACTTCGGCGGTCGGCTCGACGGCTTGTGTTTCTCGCAGGTATAGGCCGGCGTAACGTGGGTCCGACCATTTACCTTGGACCATTGCGCGGGGCGGCACTCGGTGCATGGTGTGGATCGGCAGGTAGCCGAGTTCGACGATGCTGGGAGCGTCGCCCAGTTTCGATTGACGTAGCACACAGAGCAGTCGCAGTTCTCGGGGTGCGGGTGTCGCACGAACGCCATGTACTTGCCCTGGGGATTGCGGGCGAAGCAGCCCGGACAGCCGCACTCCCTGGGGTGTGACAGCAGGTACTGACTCGTGTTGGTCATTGGCCGGCACCTCTGGCTTTGCCTGGGCGAAGCTGGCTTGCAGGCGGGTGACGATTTCGGCGTTCAGGGAGCGGTTAGCCTGTTCGGCGGCTTGCTCTACCTGAGCGCGTAGCTCTGGCGGCATACGCAGCTTGAATTGCGGATCAGTGCGGCTCATTGGTTCACCCCCGGAAACAGCACCACGCGGGTTTTGCCGAGCTTCACGCTCTCGACGGTGCCGGTTCTGATCCAGTGCGTGACCTGTTCGACGGGAACACCGGCCAGGGCGGCGAAGGCGGCTTGCGTATAAAAGGGAGGATTCATGCCGTCCACTCCTGTTCCAGCAGCCAGGTGCGGAGCAGGGCGCTGTTAACCATGCGGCGCTTGCCTAGCTTTACGGTGGGGAGAACGCCTTTCATTGCCCAGGCACGCGCGGTGCCGTAGGTCAGGCCGTTGCGGTCGGCCCAGGACTCGACGGTTTCCACGTCCTGTTGCGGGCCTATCAGCTTCGAAGGTTCCAGCTCTTCCAGTTCCATGCTCGTTCCGTCACTATTCGTGTCAATGCCTGTGATTCAGCATTGCGTTATCCAATATGGATCATTTCGAAACGGATAATGCCATTGTTGATCCATATTGGATACATCAACTATAGATCAAGTGGCTATGATTAAAGAGCGCGTTATAACTATTTTGAAAAGCTCGGGGATTCGGCTCCCTGAGCTGGAGGAGCGCACTGGCATCAGTCGCTATACCTGGAACAACCTGAAGAACACGGCTAGAAAGCGCGAAATCAAGGCAGAGGAGATCGAAGCTATCGTTAAGCTCTTTCCTCAATATGCCTTGTGGGTGGTCAGCGGCGAGGTTGCGCCAGAAGCAGGGCAGACAAGCCCCGAATACGATAAGGCCAATTCAAACTTGCCCAATCAAAGCGCGGGATAGCGATTACAAAGGAAGTGGCTGAGCGCTGGCACGCTAGGGGCAGGGACGACACAAAGATTCATTAAAAGGAGATGTTGCTCATCATGGATAAATTGAAATTAGACTTCTTTGAGCCGCAAGTCTCAGATGATAGGTTTCATAAAAATTTTTCAAGTACACTTGGTGAGGGGCGTGAAGCAGAAAGAGCGTTGTTTAATGAGTGGGCAGATGGTTTCTTTGATAGAGATAAGAAAATAATTAAAGAATTTCAGACTTCTTTTAATTCTACTTTCTGGGAGGTTTATCTTTATAGGGCGTTTACAGAGCTAGGGCTTGTAATTGACTGGAGTAGACCTAGCCCAGATTTTTCAGTTCGTAGTGATTATGGTGACTTTGTTGTTGAGGCTGTGACTGCCGGAGCTGCAAATGGTAAACCAAATGAGTGGGATAAAACCTTCAGCAGTGAAGAGCTTGAATCGCTAAAGCGATTTAAAGCGCTGAATATGGAAGCCATGATACGTCTTTCAAATGCAGTCCTTTCGAAAGTTAAAAAGTATAATGAAAGTTATTTCAAGCTTGATCACGTAAAGCATAAGCCATTTGTGATTGCTGTTGCTCCATTTGAGCAGCCGCACTTTAATCTTCAGTATGACAGGGCGATTCGTGCTCTCCTTTATGATTATTATGTGGATGAGGATGTATATCTAGATAATCCAAGCCTCTATCCAAAGGGGCCGCCTACTGTTCAGCTAGGTTTTGTGACTAAGGACAATGGTAGTGAGGTGCCGTTAGGGTTCTTCAATGATGCCGGAATGGAGGAGATAAGTGCGATTGTATTTAGCTGTACTGCTACTTGGGGCAAGCTCAGTGCAATGTGTGATAGCCCGGATAAAATGACCCAAGTGTGGTCGACGTGGGCTACTCCTCCTGACGGGGTTCCAGAGAAAAGGCTGCTGTGGGTAAAGGATCACGCAGAAACGGTTATTGATGGACTGCAGATATACCATAATCCTAATGCTAGACACCCATTGGATCCACGAGTGTTTAGAGGAGAGAGAGTTGTTCAGCATTATTACTGCGAGGATGCTGATGAGTGGGTTTATGAGGGGCGGACTGACGCATTGCTCACGCGAGGAACCTTCTCTTTGTTTACCTCTGGAGGTCTAAATCAGCAAAAGGCGAGGGGGTAAGTTTCATGGATTTATTTAGATAGCAGCAAATAGAAGTTTCATTGCAAGGAGGACGTATGAAAAGCGACTGGGACGACGCACCAGACTATTTGCGCAGCAAGAAAAAGCCCGGCCCATGGCGAATGATGGCCATCCTGGGCGTGGGTTCCGCGATTACCTGGGGCGTGATCGCGTTGTTTGCCAAGCCAATAGTGATCAACGTTGACCAGATCAAGCAGGCGATCCACGTAGACGGCAAACCACTGTTCAGCCAGCAACCGGCGCAACAGCCCTACAGCGAGCCGGAAGAGCCTATAAGCCTGCCATCCATTCCCATCGATCCACCCGCACAGCAGGTTGCATACGAGCCGGTAAGCCAGCCTCAGCCATACGCTTCGATGGAGTGGACAGAGGAAGAAAAGGCGAGGGCGATTGCCAGCTCGCAGAACGTGTTCAGTGACAAGAACTACACACCCAAGCAGCCGGCCAGCACCTACACACCGCCCGCAACCCATCGCATAGCCCAAGCACCCCAGCAGACTCAGCAGCCCCAAGCCAAGCAGGTAAGGAACGAGCGTACTTCCAAGTGGATCAAGGGTTGGGACGGTGGCAAGAACTACAAGGTGGAATGGCTATCGGTGAATAACTACATCGACAGCACCAGCGTCTGCGCCAACCACCGACGCGGCTCAATCGACTACCGAGAATGCCGCAAGGCCGCCAAGCAGCACTTTCACGAACAGTGCCGGACCTGGCGCGCCCGCTATGACAGTGACCGCAAGACAAGTAGTGATCGCATGAAGACGCGCTATTGCTCTGCGGCGAGTAGTTTTAATCCGATGGGGTGAATATGAGCGTGGATGCTATTTACAAAATAACGCCAGACATTGCAACAAACATAGGGATAATGATTTTTTCTTTTGTGTGTCCTGGTTTTCTTCTGTGGTATTTGATATCGCCTGAGTTATTTGTTGCGCTGGATTTTTTAAAGCTGTTGGTTCTTGCTGTGGCTGTTTCTGCGCCAACGTTCATTGTTCCTTATATGCTTACTCTTATATGTTACCTGGTTATGAAGAAGAAAAATGTTAGCAGCATTGAGCTCTATGGAGGGCCAAGGAACTGGTATCTGAGGCATGGAATAAATAATGCTATGAATATGTATGCTATTGTTGCGCTTAGCTATTGGTTTGGCGCGAGTGGCGGTAAGTTGCTGCTCTTCATTTTTATAGTGATCATTGTTGGCTCTGTTTTCGAGCTTTTTAAGTCAGTAAGATTCGTAATGGATCCTGGTGAGGCCAATAGCATAACGTTATTTAGTGATAGTGATCGCTGATTGGGCGAGCAAAAGGCAGATGTACGAGTGATCATCATGTGTCGAAAAAGTGTCGAAATCATAGAGACGAATAGCAACGAAACGAGCAGGTGAGGGAAGTGCAAGGCCCGTAATGAGCGGGTTTGGCACGGACTGACACGCTACCGAAACGGGTTCGAATCTCTTCTTCACCGCCACTTTCGCAAAGCCCCTGTAGGGAAACCTACAGGGGCTTTTTGCTTTTCTGGCTCATCACTTTTAAACGCCATGCGTACACAGGGTGCGTACACGCAGCTTCCTGGCGAGATAAGAGTGGGCCTGGCCTCATTCAGGCGCGGCTGCCTGAGCGTATCCCGAGACTGCGCGCACTCAGTTCAAGCAGCCAAGTGCGGAGCAGGGCGCTATTGACCATGCGGCGCTTGCCTAGCTTTACGGTGGGGAGAACGCCTTTCATTGCCCAGGCACGCGCGGTGCCGTAGGTCAGGCCGTTGCGGTCGGCCCAGGACTCGACGGTTTCCACGTCCTGTTGCGGGCCTATCAGCTTCGAAGGTTCCAGCTCTTCCAGTTCCATGCTCGTTCCGTCACTATTCGTGTCATTAAAGTGGCTATCGCGTCGAGGCAATATTTACTCCGAGGCAAAGGTTACTCCCTGCTAACGCGAGAGTAAATAGTGCCTCGATTTAAATTATGTATATGGAAGATATAAAAGATAGGGCCACTCTATTGATTCGTATGGCTGGGCCCAAAGCACTGAGCCAGCTAGGGGAAACGAATCACGAGCGCTGGAAAAATATAAGCAAGGGTGCCATCAGAATGGGCACTGACGAGATTGCTGTACTAGTAAAAATGTACCCGCAGTACGCCTTGTGGCTGGCTAGTGGAAATACAGCGCCGGAAGTAGGGCAAACAAGCCCAGAATACGATCGGGCCAATTCAAACTTGCCCAATCAAGACGCGGGATAGCGATTACCTAAGAAGTATCTAGGCGCTGGTATGCCCATAAAGTCACGACTCAAAGGGATATTGAATGAAAAGTATGTATGGCTGGCATGTTCCGAGAACTGAGCTTGAGATAAAGAAATTCTGGGATGAGGGGGTTCTTACTGTAGATACCAATGTTCTTTTAGACCTGTATAGATATCACAAAGAAACACGGGAAAGTCTATTGGGTATTATGAAAGCTTTTGAGGGAAGGATTTGGTTAAGTCATCAAGCTGCATTTGAGTTCTTTGAGAATAGAAAGAAAGTTATTTTATTGTCTCGGGAAGGATTCAAAGATGCTCAGCAGGAAATCTCAAGTCTAAATGCTCTGTGCAATGAAACACTAAGTCGCCTCGTTGGGAATAGGATAATTCCTTCAGATGTTACCGACGCTTTAAAGCTCGCGCTTGAAGAATGTTTGGATAAGGCCTGCATGGACGTGGAGTCTGCAGCTAAAGAGTTTCCTGATTTTTTGAAGCATGATCCTATCCTGGAAAAGCTCTTGAGCTTATTTGATGAGCGCGTAGGAGATGACTTTCCCGAGGGGGTTAAGGATGAGGCTATAAAGGAATCTGAAAGGAGGATAAAAGAGCAGATTCCACCAGGGTATTTAGATGAGCCAAAAGGCGTAGTAAGAGCTAAAGGCGATTATTTTGTTTGGAGGCAAATACTAGATTACTCGAAAGAAAATAATGCTCTTGTAATTTTTGTAACCTCTGAGAAGAAAGACGACTGGTGGGAGAAACATAAAGGCAAAACCGTTGGGCCGAGGCCTGAATTGCTTAAGGAGTCTGCAGTTGAAGCTGGTGGCAATGTTATTATCTATCAGACTGAGAGATTTCTTGAATATGCGGAAAAGTATACTGGAAACAGTGTAAGTGCTGAGGCTCTGGAGGAAGTGCGCTCTCTGGGGGCGAAAAATGCTCCTTCTGGAAATGCTGTCACTGTACTAAGGGATGAAAGGCATCATGATGATGACTATCTAATGATTGGGGAGATTGAGGTTAACCTTAATCGCGCGGTTCATCACTTTACAGTAAGCTCCAAGGTAGATGGTTTGCTGGAGGGTATACCGCATATAGATGTTTCTATAATTAATTCTCCCTCGGAGCCAAGTGTTGCTGTCTCTGCTAGTACTGGTACACTCTATGATTTTAATATTCATGCCAAGGCGGCTGAAAGGGGCAGGATGTTGAGTCCGGGTGTATATTGTTTTAGCTATATTTTATTTAAAAACAAAGATGTAGGGGTTCAGTCCGAAGATGCTTAGTGCACCATATGGAGTAAGGTGATTTGTTTACTATTGCAGGGAGCAGCGATGAGAGCTGACAAGGAAGATATTCCTGAGTATCTTCGGATTCGAAAAAAACATGGCCCATGGCGAATGGTGGCCATTCTGGGCGCGGGGTCAGCGATTACCTGGGGCGTGATCGCGTTGTTTGCCAAGCCAATCGTGATCAATGTGGATCAGCTCAAGCAGGCGATCCACGTAGACGGCAAACCCCTGTTCAGTCAGCAGCCGGCGCCACAGCTCTACAGCGAGCCGGAAGAGCCTATAAGGCTGCCATCCATCCCCATTGATCGCCACGCACTAGACGTTCGAACTCAACAAGAGGCTCAGGCCGATATCGAGTGGAATGGGCAGGGTAGTTCGGTAGCGGGTGAGTTACGACAGACTAATTTCAACGATCAGAACTACACGCCTCGGTTGGATATAAATACCATGGCTGCGCCGCCTGCTATTTACTACGCCGCTAGCAAAAAATCCGGGGCTGAAAAAGAAGTCAGAAGGAATAACTATGCCTATTGGGACTGGGTTGGGGCTGACCGGAAAAAGACACGCATAAGAATTGAGTGGGAAACAATTAATGGGTGGATAGAGTACGACAGCGTATGCCATAACCATCGCAAAGGCTCAATTATATATCGGGATTGTCGTAAAGCGGCCAAGGAGTATTTTGTTCATCGCTGCCGTACTGAGTCGCGAAAAGCATTTTGCAGGGCTGAAAATGGATTTAACCCTCTTTAGACAGAGATCTATTTTCTGGCATTGACCATAGGGCTGTGTTTCCCGCATTTTGGCTAGCTGTACCGCAATAGGTTACAGCGCTGCATGAAAACGCACTATTGCTTGCGGCGAGTAGCTTTAATCCGATGGGTTTGATTTTTCTTAAAGAAATGACTAGGAGTGATTATGTTCCGCTATGCAGCGTTGTTTGTTGTTGCTGTATGTGTTGCCGGTTGCGATATTAATTTATCAAGCCTTCGGCCAGTGAAATGGGCGACTGTTGATGTCAACAAGGTCCGTGTGGTAGTGGCTGATGGTGTTAAAGCTGAAAATCCATATCCGGCAGAATTGGAAGGTGCGAATGGTTTGGATGAGGAGTACACAAGAACACGAAGCCAAATTGCTAGTCTGAGAAGTGCGGCATCTGAAAAGTGTCAGAAGTCTATCGTGCCTCCCGTCGCTAAGGATGCAGTTGGGTATGGCCAAGCTTTTCATGGGGGTAGGGTTAGTTTGGATTCTGACTTTACAAAGTGCATACGCTTAATTGATGAAGATCAGCTTATTATTGATTTAAACTCAAAGATTCAAGCTCATGATAAGCGTCGTCAGCAAAAAGCGGTCCACGACCGAGAAGTGGCACGAAAAATTGAACAGCGCGTAAGAGATGTTGTAGCCGCCTATGGCAAGTCGAATGGATATGAGTTGCTGATTGAAGAGCGCGGCGCGGGAGTGATTTATAATTCAAGTGACTTAGTTGTTGATGTTACTGGTGGCGTTCTAGAGAGCTTAAAGCGCTAGGTGGTAAGAGCGCTGGGGTGGTGCTGCATCTTCGGATTTGTTGTATTCGGTGTAGTGGACAGATCCTTGGGGCGGCACACACATGGCGGAATGGCTATCGGTGAACAACTACATCGACGGCACCAGCGTATGTGCCAATCACCGACGCGGATAAATCGACTACCACGAATGCCGCAGGCCGCCAAATAGCACTTTCACGAACAGTGCAGAACCTGGTGCACCCGCTATGACAGTGACCGCAAGACAAGCAGTAATCGCATGAAGACGCGCTATTGCTCTGCGGTAAGCAGTTTTAATCCTATGGGTTAGGGCTTGGGTCGGCTTTAGGTTTAGCTTGTTTAATGATTCTAGCTCTTGCCGCATAGCAAGTTATCAGGAAGGCTACTGGCGGCATCAGATGCATTGCGAGAATAACTAGTATGGATTTGGCTAAAGAAGTTGCTGTTGAGCCAGACCAATAAGTCGCGTCAAATAGCTTGTTGCCTGAGACCTGATTTAGAATTCCAAGGATTGCCGTCATGGCCAAGACATAGAACGTAAGCTGCGCGATGCCATATAGGTATACAGGCAGTCTACGGGTTGAGAATACCTGATGGTTTCGTAACGAAAAAATAATGAAGGCTAAAGTTAGTATGCTGGTGGCTAGCCTGAAGTAGGCTATTTCAAGCGGTATCACTGACAGATACAGGTGATGCAGGAACGAAACGCTGCCTGCTTTAGCGAGCGTTCCTTTTTGGGTCGCGAGAAAATAATTGACGTCACCCCAAAGTAGGTAAGCTGTGATAGCTGCAAGCAATAGCAATAACACGTTGGCCGCGAGAGAAGTAGTGGCGGGCTTAAGACTGACAGCGGCTGAAGGTTCGAACGGGCTGGGCATGAAATATACTCAATTGGATAGGGGTGTTCCGTTCTTCTTGGCTCTAAGGGTAGGTGCCCCATGAGAAAGCAGGGCCGCAATAAATTACGGTGTTGCACGAAATAAACATGCTAAGGAAGTAGCCGCCCAACGCTCCCGCACACCCCAGGGCAAAGCCTTTCTCGGCGGTTCGACTAGGCTTGAATTTGGAGTAGATCAGGGCAGCAACTGTGCCAGCTATCGCACCCATCAGCCCCAGTGGGTAGTCCACCCCAGGGCCATGCAGGTTGGTAAAAAGCTCATTGATCAATCTGACGACGGTTGCTATAGACACCCCAGCCGCAATGCCAGTAAGGAACCCTTTTGTGGGCTGGAACACGCAGCAGAACAGGATAAGGGTTAGTGCGGCGAAGTAGCCGTATTGGGCTACCCATGGCGGGATATTCTTGCTGCTGTTGAGCAACAGTGCTGCTGTTGTCAGGTGCGTGAGGCCCAGGGCGACGGGGAAGTCGTATTGCTTCAGTGATCGTCCGTTGATCAATTTGTGATTCCTTAGCTCAGTGGTTTTCAGAGTGCGCAGATGATAGTGGCAAAGCTGGATTTACTATATCGACTAGCTCTCTTCTGAGGGGCTCAGCCATTTGGGCAGATCTTTCATTTCGTGCAGCAAGCGCCAAACATCGATGTGGGTGTCTTGCTCAACGTAGAACACAAGGTAGGGGTAGCGCTGGAGTGGCCAAGAGCGTAGGCCGGGCAGATCCAGTTCATGGGCATAGCGCGCAGAGCCGGAAGCAGGGTGGCGGCTGATCTGCTTATAAGCTCGCTCCAGGGCATCGACGAAACCCAATGCGGCTTTCTCGGCTTGTTCCTCTATGGAGTAGGCAATGGCGCTGTCTACGTCTCGGTTTGCTAGCTCACGCGGGATGATGGGCTTTTGCTTCATCCCTGAGCGTTCCGCACGCGGGCGCGGAGCGATTCGAAGTAGTCAGCATCGGCAGGGGCGGCGGGGGCAGAAGCGGCACCGGCAAGCAGCAGGTTGCGAAGGTGTTGGCGGTCTTGATCCTTACGAATCAGTTCGCGGACGTATTCGCTACTGGTGCCGTAACCACGCTGGTTCACTTGCTCATCGACAAAGCTCTTGAGCGCGTCCGGCAGGGAGATGTTCATGGTGCTCATTGGGCGTGCCTCTTGCCAAATTTTGCCAAAGTCTACACCCGTAGGCGCGCTTCATGGAATGATGGCTGCTCACGTGCAGAGGTGCCTATGAAGTGTCCTGTTTGCGGTAACCCCGATCTGGTGCGGGAAAAGTGAGACATGCCGTTCACCTACAGGGATCAGACAATGGTTATCACCGAGGTCGAAGCCGAGTGGTGCAACGCCTGCGAGGAGGCATTGATTGACTCGGAGCCAAGCCAGAGGGTGATGGCTGCAATGAAGCGTTTTAGGCAGCACGTCGATGCGGGCTAGGCCTCGCTAAGTGTCGAAATCATAGAGCCGAATAGCGACTAATCGAGCCTGCGAGTGGCGCAGAAAACTTGTAACGAGCGGGGTTGGCACGGCTGGTAGCTATCTAAACTAGCCCGAATGTCTTCTTCACCACCACTTTCGCAAAGCCCCTGGAGGTAAACCTACAGGGGCTTTTGCTTTTCTGGTCCCCACAGTTTTCACGCTATGCGTACCCATGATGCGTACATACACGCCTGTCATCATTCTTTCGTCGTTCCGTCATATCGCTGCCACCGCGATTGGTTGCAATCGCAGCATAGGCCGGGAGGATGCTGCGATGCAGATATGCGTGATTGGAGCAGGATACGTAGGTTTGGTGACGGCGACCTGCTTTGCCGAGATGGGCAATCAGGTGGTCTGCGTCGAGCGAGATCCGCAGCGCGTCGCGATGCTTTCGCGAGGTGAGGTGCCGATCTATGAACCTGGCCTGGAGGCGATGCTCAAGGCGCAGCTGGCCGGCGGGCAGCTCAGTTTCACGTCACAGCTGAAGGCCGGCATACGCCGCGCCGAGGTCATTTTCATTGCGGTGGGCACGCCCACCGGTGAAGACGGTTCGGCCGATCTGAGTCATGTGCTGGCGGTTGCCGACGAGCTGGGTGAACGGCTCGATCATGCGTGTCTGGTCGTGGACAAATCCACAGTACCGGTGGGCACCGCAGAACGTGTGGCGCAGCGCATCAACGCCGGTCTGGCGCGTCGGGAGCAACGGGCGCGGGTGAGCGTGGCGAGTAATCCGGAGTTTCTCAAGGAAGGTTCTGCAGTCGAGGACTTCATGCGCCCTGATCGGGTGATCGTCGGCTGTGATGACGATCGTGGTCGCGAGCTGCTGCGCCGGCTGTATGCGCCGTTTCTGCGCAATCACGACCGGCTGTTGTGCATGGGAGTGCGCGCCGCCGAGTTCAGTAAGTACGCGGCCAATGCCTTTCTGGCGACCAAGATTTCCTTTATCAACGAGATGGCAGGTATCTGCGCGCGGTTGGGCGTGGATATTGAGGAGGTGCGCCGTGGCATCGGTAGCGACCGGCGTATCGGCACGCACTTCATCTATGCCGGTTGCGGTTATGGCGGCTCGTGCTTTCCCAAGGACGTGAAAGCACTGATCCGTACGGCCGAGCACGAGGGCATCGAGCCTGGCATCCTGCGCGCGGTCGAAGCGCGCAATGCGCTGCAGAAGACGCTGCTGTTCCAGGCCCTGCGCGAGCATTTCAATAGCCATTTGCACGGGCGGGTCGTCGCGCTCTGGGGGCTGGCATTCAAACCCGGTACTGACGATCTGCGTGAAGCGCCCAGCCTGGTGCTGCTCGACGCTCTGCTGACTGCGGGCGCCAAGGTGCAGGCTTGCGACCCCGCCGCCACGGCATCTGTCGCTGCACGTTATCCATCGGCCATTGAGTCCGGGCAACTGGTGTTGAGCGAATCTCCCTATGCCGTTACTCAAGGTGCCGATGCGCTGGTGCTGGTGACGGAGTGGAAGCAGTTTCGCCAGCCTGATTTTCCGCGCATCCGGGGCGCCATGCGCATGCCGGTGCTGTTCGACGGGCGCAACATTTATGACGCCGAACAATTGGTTGAGCTGGGTTTTCTTTATCGTGGTATCGGTCGGCCTGTAAGCGGCAGTTGTAAGGCTAGCGCGGCTTGATAGACTGGACGCGCATTCCAACCACCCCCATTAGGGAGTCCCATGATCAAGAAATGCCTGTTCCCCGCTGCCGGTTACGGCACGCGCTTTTTGCCAGCGACCAAGGCAATGCCCAAGGAAATGTTGCCGGTGGTGAACAAGCCACTGATTCAATATGGGGTCGAAGAGGCACTCGAGGCTGGTCTCAACCAGATCTCCATCGTCACGGGGCGCGGCAAGCGCGCGCTGGAAGACCACTTTGACGTGAGCTACGAGCTCGAACACCAGATCAAGGGCACCGACAAGGAGAAGTACTTGGTTGGCATCCGTCGTCTTATCGACGAATGCAGCTTCTCCTACACCCGTCAGGTCGAAATGAAAGGCCTGGGCCACGCCATCCTCTGCGGTCAGCCGCTGATCGGTGACGAGCCGTTCGCCGTGGTACTGGCCGACGACCTGTGCCTGAACCTGGAAGGCGATAGTGTGCTGGCGCAGATGGTCAAGCTGTACAACCAGTTCCGCTGCTCCATCGTCGCGATTCAGGAAGTGCCGAAGGACGAGACCTCCAAGTACGGGGTGATCGCTGGCGAGATGATCCGCGAGGACATCTACCGCGTCAGCAACATGGTGGAGAAGCCCAAGCCGGAAGATGCGCCGTCTAACCTGGCGATCATCGGTCGCTACATCCTCACCCCGGATATCTTCGACCTGATTCGCAGCACGCCGCCGGGCAAGGGTGGCGAAATCCAGATTACCGACGCACTGATGCGCCAGGCCCAGCAGGGCTGTGTGATGGCGTACAAGTTCAAGGGCCAGCGTTTCGACTGCGGCAGCGCCGAGGGTTATATCGACGCGACCAATTTCTGCTTCGAGAACCTGTACAAGACCGGCAAGGCGTTCTGATACGCCTGCAGATCAACGAAACGTGCCTATCAGAGCAGCCTTTCGTAGGAGCCCCGCCCCGGGGCGAAGCTTTGCGATGCCTCGCCGTCCCGGTTCGCGGCGGGGCGCCGCTCCTACAGAATCGGTGCATTGATGCTCCAACTGACGCCACCCTCGGGTGGTGTTTTGCATTTCAGGGGATGGGCATCTGTTCCGAGCCGGGCCCGAGCGGCTGGCCGTAGCTGAACTCGACGTAGTTACCGGCCGGGTCGCGTAGGCCGCAGTAGTAGCCGACCGGGTAGGGCTCGTCCCGCGGTGGCCAGATCAGGCAGCCGTCGCGTTCGGCCAGGGCTGCTATGCGATCGACGTCCTCGCGGCTGCTCAGGGCGAAGCCGAAGTGGCTGTAGTCATTAGCAGCCAGGTTCCTGTCCTGGCCGCCGGGCATGATCACGAAGATGAACTGGTGCTCCTTGCCCGGCTCGGCCATCCAGACGATGCGTGTGCCCTTGCCGGGGCGCTCGTGGATCACCTGCATGCCGCAGAAACGCTGATAGAAGGCGATGCAGGCGTCGAGATCGGGGACGTGCAGGGCCAGATGGGTCAGGGTAGGGCGCATGGTGTTCTCCTCTGCCTATCAGCTTAGCGCGGGCCTTTACGGTATGCTCCTCGTCTGCCAAGGAGATACCCCATGAGTTACGACTTCGACCTGTTCGTTATCGGCGCCGGTTCCGGCGGCGTACGTGCGGCGCGCTTCGCCGCTGGTTATGGTGCGCGCGTTGCGGTGGCCGAGAGCCGCTACCTGGGCGGCACCTGCGTCAACGTCGGCTGCGTACCGAAAAAACTGCTGGTGTACGGCGCGCATTTCGCCGAGGACTTCGAGCAGGCCTCGGGCTTCGGCTGGTCGCTGGGCGAAGCGAATTTCGACTGGACGACGCTGATCGCCAACAAGAACCGCGAGATCGAACGCCTCAATGGCATCTACCGCAATCTGTTGACCAACAGCAGCGTCAGTCTGTTCGAGGGGCATGCGCGCATCGTCGATGCGCATACCGTCGAAGTGAACGGCCAGCGGCACAGCACTGAACGCATCCTGATCGCCACTGGCGGCTGGCCGCAGATTCCCGATATTCCCGGTCGCGAACACGCCATCAGCTCCAACGAAGCCTTCTTCCTCAAGCAACTGCCCAAGCGCGTACTGGTGGTGGGCGGCGGTTATATCGCCGTGGAGTTTGCTTCGATATTCCATGGCCTGGGCGCGCAGACCTCTCTGCTGTATCGCGGCGAGCTGTTCCTGCGCGGCTTCGATGGTGCCGTGCGTGAGCACCTGCGCGAAGAGCTGAGCAAGAAGGGGCTGGACCTGCAGTTCAACGCCGACATCGCCAGCATCGAGCGCAAGGCCGATGGCAGCCTGGCTGCGACGCTCAAGGATGGTCGCGTACTGGAGGCCGATTGCGTGTTCTACGCCACCGGCCGCCGGCCGATGCTGGACAACCTCGGCCTGGAAAACGTCGAGGTCAAGCTGGACAAGCGCGGCTATATCGAAGTCGATGACCTGTTCCAGACCTCCACGCCGTCGATTCTTGCCCTTGGCGACGTGATCGGCCGCGTGCAGCTGACGCCGGTTGCGCTGGCCGAAGGCATGGCCGTGGCACGCCGGTTGTTCAAGCCCGAGGAATACAGGCCGCTGGATTACAGCATGATCCCTACCGCCGTGTTCAGCCTGCCGAATATCGGCACCGTTGGCCTGAGTGAAGAGCAGGCCATCGAAGCCGGGCACAAGGTGAAGATCTTCGAGAGCCGCTTCCGCCCAATGAAGCAGACCCTGACCGAGTGCCAGGAGCGCACGCTGATGAAACTGGTGGTCGATGCCGACAGCGATCGCGTGCTCGGCTGCCACATGGTCGGCCCGGAGGCGGGCGAGATCATCCAGGGCCTGGCCATCGCTCTCAAGGCTGGCGCGACCAAGCAGATCTTCGACGAGACCATCGGTGTGCACCCGAGCGCCGCCGAGGAGTTCGTCACCCTGCGCACGCCGGTCAACCGCTGAGGACAGCATGGAAAAGCTTTTCTATGTCGCCGACCTGTTCGGCGTGGCGGTGTTCGCCATCACCGGCGCCCTGATGGCCGGGCGCAAATCCATGGATCTGTTCGGGGTGCTGGTGATGGCCATCGTCACTGCGCTGGGCGGCGGCACGCTGCGCGACCTGATTCTGGACAATCATCCGGTCAGCTGGATTCGCGACGACACCTACATCCTGGTGGCCTCGCTGGCGGCGCTGTGCACGGTGGTCTGGGTGCGCATGACGCGGCCAATCCACGAGAAGGGCCTGCTGATCGCCGACGCCTTCGGCCTGGCGGTGTTCACCGTTTACGGCACCGAACTGGCGCTGCAGCACGGCACGCCGATCAGCACCGCAGTGATCATGGGGGTGATGACCGGCGTGGTCGGTGGGGTGATCCGCGACGTGCTGTGCAACGAGATTCCGCTGATCTTCCAGAAGGAAATCTACGCCACTGCCTGCATCGCCGGCGCGCTGACCTTCATCGGCCTGCGAGCCCTGGGTACGCCGCACTGGCTGGATACTGCCGCGGCGATGTTCGTAGTGCTGGTCGCTCGTCTGGCGGCAATCCACTGGCACCTGGGGTTGCCGCGTTTTCATCTTCTGGACAGGCATTGAGCATGATCGAGAGACTGGACCATCTGGTACTGACGGTGGCGGATATCGACGTCACCGTCGACTTTTACCAGCGCGTACTGGGCATGCGCCACGAGCGTTTTGGCGCCGGGCGCAGTGCTCTGGTATTCGGCCAGCAGAAATTCAATCTGCATCAGGCCGGGCGTGAGTTCGAGCCCAAGTCGAGCAAGCCAACGGCGGGCGCCATCGATCTGTGCCTGATTACCCTGTGGCCGCTGGAGCGAGTGATGGCTCATCTGGCCGAGCAGGGCGTGGCGGTGGAAGAGGGACCGGTGGCGCGCACCGGCGCCGTTGGTCCTATCGAGTCGGTGTATTTTCGCGACCCGGACGGCAATCTGATCGAAGTGAGCCGTTATCTCGCGTAGGGACAGTTTCTGGCTAGCGGCGCCTCGACATCCGCGCGCTCAGATCGAAGTGCCGAACGTTGCAAAGAAGTACTGCAGCGAAACGGCGCGGCTGAAATACCTTGAACCGTAAAGGTTCTAAACGGGTCAGGTTCTATTACCGAGTCACTCAATTGGTAAAGAACCATGATCAAGAAATGCCTGTTCCCCGCAGCCGGTTACGGCACCCGTTTTCTTCCTGCTACCAAGGCGATGCCCAAGGAAATGCTGCCGGTGGTCGACACCCCGTTGATTCAGTACGGCGTCGAAGAAGCACTCCAGGCCGGACTCAATGAAATCGCCATCGTCACCGGTCGCGGCAAGCGCTCGCTGGAAGACCACTTCGACATCAGTTACGAGCTGGAGAACGAAATCTCCAACACCGGCAAGGAGAAATCCCTGAGTGGCGTTCGTCACCTGATCGATCAATGCACCTTCTCCTACACCCGCCAGGTGGAGATGAAGGGCCTTGGCCACGCCATTCTGACCGGACGCTCCCTGATCGGCGACGAGGCCTTCGCCGTGGTGCTGGCCGACGACCTGTGCCTGAACCTCGACGGTGACGGCGTGCTGACCCAGATGGTCAAGCTCTATGAACAGTTCCGCTGCTCCATCGTCGCCATTCAGGAAGTACCAATGGAGGAAGTCTCGCGCTACGGCGTGATTGCCGGCGAAGCGCTGCGCGACGATATCTTCCGCATCGACAGCATGGTGGAGAAGCCCAACCCGGAGGATGCGCCATCGAACCTGGCAATCATCGGCCGCTACATTCTCACGCCCGACATCTTCTCGCTGATCGAGCAGACCGAGCCGGGCAAGAGCGGCGAAATCCAGATCACCGATGCGCTGATGAAGCAGGCCCAGCAGGGCTGTGTGCTGGCCTACAAGTTCAAGGGCCGCCGCTTCGACTGTGGTTCGGCCGAAGGCTACGTGCAGGCCACCAATTTCTGTTTCGAGAATCGCCACAAGACCCATCCGGTGACTGCGAGTCCACGACTGCAGGCCGTCTGAACGCCAGCAAAAGGAGGAGTGAAGGATGAATGACAAGACCCTGCCGCCTCAGCATCAGCAGCGGCAACCTGGTGTCGAACACGCCATGCACCCTGAACCGGTCTACCTCGCCGAGGATTACCGCGCTGCCGGCAAGCTGACCGGCAAGGTGGCGATCATCACCGGCGGCGACAGCGGTATCGGCCGCGCCGTGGCCGTGCACTACGCCCTGGAAGGCGCCAAGGTCGCCTTGGTTTACCTGAACGAGGATGAAGACGCGCAGAAGACCCACGACGAGGTTCAGCACCACGGCGGCGAAGCCATCGCCCTGGCCGGTGACGTAGGCGACGGCGGCTTTTGTCAGTGCGTGGTCGACGCCGTGATCGCCAAGTGGGGACGCCTCGACATCCTCATCAACAATGCCGGCGAACAGCACCCCGAGCACAACCTCGAAGCACTCGACGAAGCACAGTGGGAGCAGACCTTCCGCACCAACATCTTCGCCATGTTCCATCTGACCAAGGTCGCGCTGGAGCATCTGCAGCCTGGGGCGAGCATCATCAACACCAGCTCGGTGACCGCCTACAAGGGCAACCCCATGTTGCTCGACTATTCCTCGACCAAGGGCGCAATCACCTCGTTCACCCGATCGCTGTCGATCAACCTGGCGCCGCGTGGCATTCGCGTCAATGGCGTCGCACCTGGGCCGATCTGGACGCCGCTGATCCCATCCACCTTCAGTGCTGAGAAGGTCTCCGAGTTCGGTGCCGACACGCCGCTTGGCCGTCCGGGTCAGCCCGCTGAAGTTGCCCCGGCATTCGTCTATCTGGCCAGCAACGATGCGTCTTACGTCACCGGGCAGATGCTTCATGTCAACGGCGGCAGTGTGGTCAACGGCTGATGAAAAAATCCTGAACGACTCGCGGTAGGGCCTGCCTCATTTTATGTAGAGGCAATAACGCCTCGCGAGTAACTATCAGGAGGTACCAGCAATGGCGACCAACAAAAATCCGGGTAACTTCGCAAACGATCGTCAAAAAGCTTCGGAAGCCGGCCGCAAAGGTGGCCACAACAGCGGGGGCAACTTCGCCAACGACCGCCAGAGAGCAGCTGAAGCCGGGCGTAAAGGTGGTCAGAAAAGCCAAAGCGGTCGCGAGTCGTGATCGTCATGCCAGGGCCCGCTTTTAGCGGGTCCTGGCATTTTTGCCGAGACCTGAGGAGAGCAACACGATGAATGCCATCGAACTGCTGAAAAAGGATCACGAAACCGTAAAGGAGCTGCTGAGCAAGCTTCAGGACACCACCGAGCGCGCCGTGCAGACGCGCAAGAAGCTGCTGTTCAAGATCGAGCAGGAATTGAAAATCCATACCGAACTCGAAGAGCAGATTTTCTATCCGGCCTTCAGGCGCGCCGGTAGCAAGGACGACGCCGTGCTCGCCATCGAAGCGAAGGAAGAGCACCGCGCGGTCGAGGCGCTGGTATTGCCCGACATCAAGGAAACCTCGCCATCCACCCTCGAGTTCGCCGGCCGGGTCAAGGTGCTCAAGGAACTGCTGGAGCACCATATCGAGGAAGAGGAACGCGACATGTTTCCCCAGGCCAGCAAACTGCTGAGTAAACGTCAGCTGCAGGAATTGGGGCAGTCGATGGAAGTGCTGCGCAAGTCGCTCAAGAGCAAAGCCCAAGCCAAGGCGGCCTGAGCATCACCGGGCCGATGCTTGCGCTTGCGCAAGGCGGGCATCGGTCTAGCGCTGGCGCAGATTGGGCTGATAGCTCAGGCGCAACGCCACGCAGGCGATACGCTCTGCCTGGTTGTACTGCGGTTTTTCCAGTTCTTCACCGAACACATCCGGATCGATTTCCTGGTAGTCCCAATCCCAGCCTGTATCGCCCAGCGACAGGCGAATGGCGTTGAGCAAAGGATCTTCACCCTCGACGATCGCCACCCCGGTATAGAGCAGCAGCGTGCCGCCGGGCGCGAGTCTTTCCAACGCTGTATCGAAGATCGCCAGAGACAATCCCGCACCGTGCTTGCCGCCGCCGTGGCGATAGGTTCGCTGCTGCGCATCGAGCATATAGGGCGGGTTGGCGATGATCAGATCGAACTGCCCGTCCACATCCCGTAGCAGGTCGCTGTTCTGCACGCGCAGGTTGTAGATGCCCGCCAGGCGCGCATTCACTGCGCTCAGGGCCAGGGCTCTGGGGTTGATATCCAGCGCCATGACTTCTGCCCCTGGACGCAGTTGCGCCGCGGTGATGGCACCAGGGCCGGCGCCGCAGCCGATATCGGCGATGCGTCGCAGCGGCTGGTTGGTGTGCGCCAGGTAGTCGCGCAGCAGGCGGGTGAAACGGTAGGTATCGGGGCCGAAGAACACCGCGTCGCTTTCCTCCGTTGGAAAGCGCGAGTGCACATAGAGCCCGTCGCCCAGGGTGGACCAGCGCACCTGGCTGATCCAGCCTTCGGCGTGGGGTTGCAGCACCTCGGCCTCACGCATGATCTCGAGGATTTCCTCATCCAGCGTGCCGTCAGCGAACGGCCGGCTCCAACCGAAGACATCGCGCAGGTTCCTGGCCAGTGTATGGCCCGGACGCTGGTTGACGCGTTGATGGGTGAGCGGTGTCGGGGTGATGAAGCGATAGCCGCGCGCACGTAAAAGCGTGCCCAGGCGCAGCAGGGCAAGACTCTGTGGGGTATCGAAGGCGGGTTCAAGCATGAGCGGATTCCAGGGGCAGGGCGGCTACTGGATCAGTGCCGCGAAGGTACGGGTGGCTGCCAGCCCGGCGCTGGACCAATGCTGTGCTGGCGCCTGCAGACCGATCAGGCGGGATTCACGGCGATAGGCGTCCATGCCTTGCAGTTCCTGCATCAGTTCGCGGCGCTCACGGTCCAGCTCACCATGCTGGGCAGTGCCAGCCAGTGAGAGTGCGGCCTGAGGTTTGCGCCGTGGGCGGAAGGGCTTTGCCCGCGCCTCCGGCTGCCAGCTACCAGCGATCCAGTCATGCAGCAGCTGGCGCTCATAGGGGCTGAAGACGCCAAACATGGCGGCTCCAGGGCCCTGGATCAGACGCCAGAAACGGCTGCAGGCCGGGTCCGTGTCGCGCCGTATCCAGCCGTTGTTCTGCAGCGCTTCGAGAAAGCTCGCCACACTGCCGGAGCTGCCCAGCCATTGATTGACCGTGCGCCCTTCGATGCGGCAGTAGTCGGAATGCACCTGGCTGGCGGCCGTGCGCTTGTGCTCGAACATCTGCAGCACCTGTTGCTGCAGATCGAAGCTGTCGATCACAGCCGTCGAGCCCACGCCCAGTTCATTGAGCATGTAGCCGCGCAGCACGCGCTGGTAGAACGCCTGGCCATCGCCCACACGCGGCAGGTTGGTCAGTACGCTCTGTACGGCCTTGGCGGCGTGACCGCTGGAGCCGTTGTCGATAGTGACGTGCAGCTGGAAGTAGTAGGAATCGATGTCCAGCTCATTGAGCTCGAAGGCACTGATCAGCAGGTGCAGCGGCAATTGTTCATAGCCGAGGTTGTAGCCGATCACTTCGGGCAGGAACTCCTCGGCAAGCAGGCCCAGCGCTAGCTGGATGGCGCCCTGGCGATACAATCCATCATCCAGTTCGAGAGCATCTTCACAGCCTTGGCTGGCCAGCAGGCGCTGGTAGAGCAACACGTGATTCTGCGCCGCGACCCCATCGCCGAGCTCTTCCAGGTAGGTGCGCACCAGCGGGTACACGCGATAATCGCGCCAGTGGGGCAGAACGCCGTATAACCACGCACCGTCGACCAGCTTCGTCGGTGCCACTGCGCGCAGAAAGTGCAGGGCATCGGCCTTGCGCGGGAAATAGCGTCGGCCTTCACCGGCGCGTCGCCCGGAGAGATAGTCGGCGTAGTCCGCTGTCACGCGCTGGTGCTGAAGTTGCGACCAGGCCGCCAGTTCATAGGGACTTTGCGGCAGCTCGCAAGGTAGTTCGGCCACCTCCTGCAAGCACTCCAGCAGAAACTCGCGCGCCTGCGGATGGCCCGGTTCGGGCTCAGCCAGCAGTTGCTGATAGAGGCTCTGAAAAGGCCCTGAAACGGGCGCGAGCGAAATGCGCTGGGCGCCGGGGCTGTCGATGAAACTGGCAATCGACATGGGGCAGATCTCCTGAATAAGTCCATCTACAAGAAGGCGATGTGTTGCATAGGAGAGGCCGACCTGAACAAAGATTCCCACTGAATTTTCGCCGCCCAACGGGTGATCAAAGAGGTTGAACTCGCGCCTGCCGGAGGCCCTCAACTGCAGGAACCACGGGAGCAGGCGAGTTATGGCAGCGAGCACGTTCGGCATCGAGGAAGAGTACTTTCTGACTGACCTGGCAAGCCGCTGTGTGGCGCAGCACGGGGTCGAGGCCTTCGCCATCTCCAGCCGTCGCGCGCTAGGCCAGCGGGTGACGCGAGAGATGTTTGCCGCACAGTTCGAGGTGGTCACGCCGGTGTTGAACAGTCTCGACGAGGCGCGCGACTGTCTTGGCCAGGCGCGTACGACCATGGCCGACCTGGCCAGCGAGTTCGGCTGCGGCATCCTCGCTGCCGGCACCCATCCGCTGGGGCAGTGGCGTAGCGTGCAGGCGACCAACATGGCGCGCTACCGGGCGATCTTCGACGACTACCGGATCGTCGCCAGCCGCAGCGTGCTGGCTGGCCTGCATGTGCATGTCGGTGTGCCCGAAGGTGTCGACCGAATCCGCCTGATGAACCGGCTGACGCCCTGGCTGCCGTTGCTGCTCGGTCTGAGCGCGTCCTCGCCGTTCTGGGATGGTAGGCCCTGCGGTTTGATGAGCTATCGCCAGGCGGTCTGCGATGAGTGGCCGCGCATGGGCATTCCCGATCACTTTCGCGATGACGCCGAGTACCAGCGCTACCTCAAGGTAATGACCGATACCGACTGCATCGGCTCGGCCGTCAACCTGTGGTGGAACATCCGCCCGTCATTGCGTTTCCCCACCCTGGAAAACCGCTGGCGCGCCAAGCGCCGCGGCCTGCGCGGGCTGTTCATCGAGCCACGTACTCAGAGCACCTTGCCATTCGCCGCCTGGCTGGACGAAGTGCTGGCCTGCATCGGCGAGCAGATTGCGCCTGACGAGCGCTGGATCATGGCTCACGCGCGCAAGCTGGCGCGGGTCGGCGGCAGCGCCGAGATGCAGCTCGCCACCTACCGCCGTGCTCGCAGTGGTGGCGCCGACCATCGTGCAGCCCTGTTCGAGGTGGTCGACAGGCTGATGCAACAGACCGCCCTGCAGGGCGTTCGGCAAATAGCCTGAACCTTTACCACGTACCTGCCTTTCTAAACCTCACGTGAGCCGCAATTGGCTGCGTCATCCACCGCTAAGGAGAAACGCCATGTCACTGCCCCATAACGTTCATCGCCTGGAACGTGCCGTATCACTCGCCACAGGTGCCACCGCCATCGTCGCCGGGGTTTGTCAGGGCGGCTCGTCAGGTGTGCTCAAGGCCCTTGGCGGCGCCGCGCTGCTGCAGCGCGGGATCAGCGGACATTGCGTGGTCAAGGGAATCATCAGCGACCCCAAGAGCGAGCTCGAATGTCTGCGTGAGCGGGTGGCCGAGCTACGGGCCGCGCTGCCACGCCTGCAGAAGGAAGTCGCGGTGATGAAAGGGCGCCAGGAAAACCGGCTGGATCATGCGGTAGAGGAAACCTTTCCCGCCAGCGATCCGATCTCGCCTTGAGCTGAACGCCCAGGCGAGGGTGCACCTGCGCCATCGCCACGGCTGACCATCATCCAAGGAGGCATACCATGAAAGAGACTACGCCAGGCCCCCGGCCAGAACCGATTCCCGAAGAGGCGCTGGATTTCAGCAATGATGAAGACAGCCTCGGCACCGGTGAACCCTCGCTGCAGCAGCGCGCGCGACCTGCGGCCAGCGCCGAGGACGAAATCGGCCTGACCGGCGCGGCAACACTCGGAGAAAGCGCGCATGAGGACAATGTCAGCCTCGACGACCTCAGCCCCGATACGCTGATCGATGACAGCGGCGCGCGCTCACCGCTTGAACGCGGTGGCGATGGCGCTCTGGATCAGGAACTCAGCGTGGTCGAGGAAGACCAGGTCGGTGGCGGCTTCGGCCTCGACGAAGCGGAACTGGCACGCTCCGCGCCCCTCGATGGCAAGCCCTGGAGCGACGAGGTGGTGCCCGCCGACAAGGAGCGCGAGCCATGAGTGTGCCGACCTGCGCATGCCCGCAGTGCGATTGCCCGGTCGAGTCCCGCGAGTGGGTCCACGAAGTTGCGGGTGATGATCTGCTCTACTGCTGCGAGGCCTGCATGCAGCGTCATCCCAAAGGCATGCTCCAGTGCCATAGCGCCGGCTGCGATTGTGGCGAGCGCGTGGTATGTGAGCGCGAACAGGCGTCTTGATAAACGTCACTCCCGCGTAGGCGGGAGCCCAGCTCGCAGGGTATTTCTGGGTTCCCGCCTGCGCGGGAGTGACGAAATCTTCAGGCCGACCGAGTCATTGCCCGAGAAACCAACGTGCCTCAGGCACTGGCCTTGCGCAGCGCCTGCAGCAGCTCCTCCTTGCGCATGCGGGAGCGCCCGGCGATATCCCGCTTGCGCGCCAGATCCATCAGCTCGGTCTTGTTCATCGCTTCCAGGCGTTGACCGGGGCGGGGTGTGCCTTCACGGGTCGCTGCCGCACGTCGTGCCGAGGACTTGCGTGCAGCCTCCTTGCTGGCTGCGCTGGTCTTCTGCCCGGAACCGCCGGCCTTCTCGCCACCGCCGGACTGCTTGTTGACCGTCGCCCAGGCGCGCGCCTCGGCCTCATCCTGCGGCACACCACGTTCCTTGTAGCTGTCCTCGATATGTTCGGCCTTGCGCTTCTGCTTGGCGGTGTATTTGTCTTTGCTGCCACGGGGCATGAGCGTTCTCCCGGCTGATTTGGCTCTCTAAGGGAAGTGAATGCCCGATGGGACATAGGTTCCTCGTTTCGGATAACCGGTGGCGATAATCATCCGAACCTCTGCGTGGCGGATTCGCTCAGATGCAAAGCATCCGTGGAGATTGAACGACGATGGACGTACTTGAGCGAATTCTCACGACCCTGGTGCAGGAGTTTTCCGACCTTGGCCAGGTGGAGCACATCACCCGCGCCACATTGCGCCTGATTCTGGCCATGTTCCTCGGTGGGCTGCTCGGCTATGAGCGCGAGGTCATGGGCAAGGCCGCCGGCATGCGCACGCATATGCTGGTGTGCCTCGGCGCGGCGATCTTCGTCATGGCGCTGGAGCAGGATGGCGCCGAAGCCGATGCCATGAGCCGGGTGATCCAGGGCATTGCCGCCGGTGTCGGTTTTCTCGGCGCAGGCACCATTCTCAAAGGCCAGAACATCTCCGACGTCAAAGGCCTGACCACCGCCGCCGGTCTGTGGGCCTCGGCTGCCATTGGCGTGGCAGTCGGGCTTGGCCGCGAGGCCACCGCCGTGCTGTCCACGGTGATTGTGCTGGTGGTGCTGCACCTGATGCCGCTGCTGGTTGACCCAGGCACCAGAACTCGGCCGGATGATCAGGCTGAGGATGAACCTGGCGCTAGGTAATAGCCCGTCGGCCCGGCAAAAACTGCCTGAACTTTTCCCGCTGCTTCCGTCTCGGAATTTCTGACAGGTGCAGCGCTTCGCGCGCTGCCGCAGACCTGCCCGCCAACCCCTTCGAACACGTCTGCCAGGCGTAGAGGAGCCAGGAACGATGCCGTCCCCGCAGCATGCCGATCAGACCGTCAGCCACGCCATCGCCCAGCCCCGGCTGGCCATCGAAGCAGTACAACCGACCCTGGAAGGTGGCCGCTTCGCCAGCAAATGCCTGTGTGGCCGGGAGTTCCCCGTCACGGCGGTAATCTTCAGCGACGGCCATGAGCAACTGGCCGCCGACCTGCTATGGCGGGGCAACGGTCAGGCCACCTGGCAGCGCACGCCGATGCAGCCCCTGGGCAATGACCGCTGGAGCGCTTCGCTGGCAATCGCCGAGCAGGGCCGTGGCGAGTTCGCCATCGAAGCCTGGCTGGATGTGTATGCCAGCTTTCGTCAGGAACTGGTGAAAAAGCTCGGCGCGAACGTGCCGGTTGAACTCGAACTGCAAGAGGGCGCCCAGCTGGTTCGGCGCATCGCCGCGCGAGCACCAGAGGATCTGCGCGCCGAACTGGCAGCGTTTATCGGGCGCATGGAGGCCTCGCAATCGCAGACCGAACGCGAAGCAGTATTGATCGACCCCTCCGTCAACGAACTGATGCGCCGCGCCGAATATCGCCCACATCTGCTGCGTACGCCGAACTATCCGCTGGATGTAGAGCGGACCCTGGCCGAGTTCGCCAGCTGGTATGAGCTGTTCCCCCGTTCGCTGGGCGACGAGCAGCGCCACGGCAACTTCGCCGACGTGCATGCGCGCATTCCGGAGATCGCCCGGATGGGCTTCGACGTGCTGTACTTCCCGCCGATTCATCCCATCGGACGGGCCCACCGCAAGGGCCCGAACAACAGCCTCAAGGCCGGCCCGGACGACCCCGGCAGTCCCTATGCCATCGGCAGCGAGGAGGGCGGCCACGACGCCGTGCACCCGCAGCTCGGCAGCCTCGAGGATTTCCGCCGGCTGGTGCGCGTGGCGCGTGAGCATGGCCTGGAAGTGGCGCTGGATTTTGCCGTGCAGTGCTCGCCCGATCACCCCTGGCTCAAGCAGCACCCCGGCTGGTTCAGCTGGCGCCCGGACGGCAGCATCCGCCATGCCGAGAACCCGCCGAAGAAGTACGAGGACATCGTCAACGTCGAGTTCTATGCCGAAGCGGCGCTGCCCGATCTGTGGCTGGCGTTGCGTGACGTGGTGCTGGGCTGGGTGGAGCAGGGTGTGACGCTGTTTCGCGTCGACAACCCGCACACCAAGCCGATGCCGTTCTGGGAATGGCTGATCGCCGACGTGCGTGAGCGCCACCCCGAGGTGATCTTCCTCTCCGAGGCGTTTACCCGCCCGGCGATGATGGCGCGTCTGGGCAAGCTGGGTTTCAGCCAGAGCTACACCTACTTCACCTGGCGCAACACCAAGGCTGAGCTGCAGGCCTATTTCACCGAGCTGAACCAGCCGCCATGGCGCGACTGCTACCGGCCGAACTTCTTCGTCAATACGCCTGACATCAACCCCTATTTCCTGCAGCGCAGCGGCAGGCCCGGTTTTCTCATCCGTGCCGCGCTGGCCACCATGGGTTCCGGCTTGTGGGGCATGTATTCGGGCTTCGAGCTGTGCGAGGCCGAGCCGGTGCCGGGCAAGGAGGAGTACTTCGATTCGGAGAAGTACCAGCTGCGCCCACGCGACTACCAGGCGCCGGGCAACATCAACGCCGAGATCGCCCGGCTCAACCAGATCCGCCGCGAGAACCCGGCGCTGCAGACCCACCTGGGCTTCCAGGCCTACACCGCGTGGAACGACAACATCCTCTACTTCGGCAAGCGCACAGCCGATCAGAGCAACTTCATCCTGGTGGCCGTCAGCCTCGACCCACATCACGCCCAGGAAGCGCACTTCGAACTGCCGCTGTGGGAGCTGGGCCTGCCCGACGATGCCGACCTGCAGGGTGAAGACCTGATGAACGGCCACCGCTGGACCTGGCACGGCAAGGTGCAGTGGATGCGCATCGAACCCTGGCACCTGCCTTTCGGCATCTGGCGAATCCAGACCGCCCGCTGATCAACGGAGTAGCACCATGGCCAAGCGCAGCGCCGGCAAGACCTTTCTCAATGACCCGCAATGGTACAAGGACGCGGTGATCTACCAGGTCCACGTGAAGTCGTTCTTCGATGCCAACAATGACGGCATCGGCGACTTCCAGGGTCTGATCGACAAGCTCGACTACATCGCCGAACTGGGCGTGAACACCCTCTGGCTGCTGCCGTTCTACCCCTCGCCACGGCGCGACGACGGCTATGACATCGCCAAGTACAACGACGTGCACCCTGACTACGGCTCGCTGAGCGACGCCCGGCGCTTCATTGCCGAGGCGCACCGGCGAGGACTGCGCGTGATCACCGAGCTGGTGATCAACCACACATCCGATCAGCACCCCTGGTTCCAGCGCGCACGCCGGGCGAAGAAGGGCTCCAAGGCTCGTGATTACTACGTCTGGTCCGACAGCGACGAGAAATACGCCGGCACGCGGATCATCTTCATCGACAGTGAGAAGTCCAACTGGACCTGGGACGCGGTGGCCGGCCAGTACTTCTGGCACCGCTTCTATTCGCACCAGCCGGACCTCAACTTCGACAATCCCAAGGTACTCGAGGCCGTGCTCGGGGTGATGCGCTTCTGGCTCGACATGGGTGTCGACGGCCTGCGCCTGGACGCCATCCCGTACCTGATCGAGCGCGACGGCACCAACAGCGAAAACCTGCCGGAGACCCACGCCGTACTCAAGCGCATCCGCGCCGAACTGGATGCACGCTACCCGGATCGCCTGCTGCTGGCCGAGGCCAACCAGTGGCCGGAGGACACCCGCCCGTACTTCGGTGAAGACGACGAATGCCACATGGCTTTCCATTTTCCGCTGATGCCGCGCATGTACATGGCCATCGCCCAGGAAGACCGCTTCCCGATCACCGACATCCTGCGCCAGACGCCGGAGATTCCGCCCAATTGCCAGTGGGCGATCTTCCTGCGCAACCACGATGAACTGACCCTGGAGATGGTCACCGACGACGAGCGCGACTACCTGTGGAACTACTACGCCGCCGACAGTCGTGCACGGATCAACCTCGGCATTCGCCGGCGTCTGGCGCCACTGGTGGGGCGCGACCGGCGGCGTATCGAGCTGCTCAACAGCCTGCTGTTGTCGATGCCCGGCACGCCAACGCTGTACTACGGCGATGAGCTCGGCATGGGCGACAACATCTACCTCGGCGACCGCGACGGTGTGCGCACGCCCATGCAGTGGTCGGTGGACCGCAACGGCGGCTTTTCCCGTGCCGACCCGGCCAGCCTGGTGCTGCCGCCGATCATGGACCCGCTGTACGGCTATCAGACCATCAACGTCGAAGCCCAGGCGCGCGACCCGCATTCGCTGCTCAACTGGACGCGGCGCATGCTCGCCATCCGCAACCAGCACAAGGCCTTCGGCCGTGGCTCGCTGACGATGCTGGCGCCGAGCAACCGGCGCATCCTTGCTTACCTGCGTACGCACCGAGGCGAGGATGGTGCCGAGCAGCAGATCCTCTGCGTGGCCAACCTGTCCAGCGCGGCCCAGGCCGTGGAGCTGGAGCTGGCCGACTACCACGACCGGGTGCCGGTGGAGATGATCGGCGGCGCCTCGTTCCCCCCCATCGGCCAGCTCACCTACCTGCTGACCTTGCCGCCTTACGGCTTCTACTGGTTCTACCTGGCCGACGCCTCGCAGATGCCCAGTTGGCACCTTAAGCCAGTAGAGCGCATGCCGGAGCTGCAAACCCTGGTGCTGGGCCGCGCGCTGAACGAAGTGATGGACGGACGCGCGCGGCAGATACTGGAGTGCGAATCGCTGCCGCTGTACCTGGCCAAACGGCGCTGGTTCGCGGCCCAGCAGCCAGCGTGTGACGGTGCGCGCCTGCTCTATGGCATACCGCTGGCGGACGAGGCCGACGCGCCCATGCTGGCTGAGGTCGAAATACAAGGCAGCGACGGCGTCGAACATTACCGCCTGCCACTGGCTGCTGTGCCCGAGCGTGCCGAAGGCAACGATCTGCCGCAACAACTGGCGCTGGCGCGCCTGCGCCGTGGTCGCCAGGTAGAGCTGCTGACCGATGCCTTCAGCCTGCCGCAGTTCAGCCGGCAGGTGCTGCGCCTGCTGCGCGAGCAGGCGGTGCTGCACAGCGCTGCTGGCGAGTTGCAGTTCCGCGCCGAGGCGGCGCTGCTGACGCTCGACAGTGTCGACGACAACGATTTCAAACTGCTCTCGGCCGAACAGTCCAACAGTTCGGCGCTGATCGGTGAGCAGCTGTTGCTCAAGCTGTTGCGCCGCGGTTTCCCCGGCATCCATCCGGAAGTGGAGATGGGCCGTTTCCTCACTGATCATGGCTACGCCAATGTCGCGCCGTTTCTCGGCGAAGTCGTGCGGGTCGACGAGCAGGGTCAGCCACATACCCTGATGGTGGCGCAGCGTTACCTGGACAATCAGGGCGATGCCTGGCAATGGACGCTCAATACCCTTGACCGAGCGATTCGCGACGCACTGGCAGGCGGCACCAGCAACCCCGAGCTGGATGCACTGAGCGAACTGGCGCAGTTCGCCGGTGTACTCGGCAAGCGCGTCGGCGAGATGCACGCGGTACTGGCGCGACCGGTGGAGAATCCGGACTTCGGTTACCAGCTCAGCGCCGAGCAGGACAGCGCGCGCTGGGCCGAATCCATCACCCGACAAACGCAGCAGGCCTTGCAGGCCCTTAGCCGTCAGCGTGACAGCCTGAGCGCGGCCAACGCCGAGCAGGCCGACTGGCTCCTGGCCCAGGAAAAGCCCCTGCTGGCAGCGATCACCCGCCTGGCGGCGCAGGCCGCAGGTGGCCTGCGCATACGCGTGCATGGCGACCTGCACCTGGGCCAGGTGCTGGTGGTGCAGGGCGATGCCTACATCATCGACTTCGAAGGCGAGCCCAACCGCTCGCTGGAAGAGCGCCGCCGGCGCCACAGCCCATTCAAGGACGTCGCCGGCATGCTGCGCTCCTTCGACTATGCCGCCGCCGTGGCGCAGCGCAATGCCGGTGGCGTGGAAGGCGCTTTGGACGCCCGGCAGGTGGTGCGCGAGGTATCGATGCGCTACCGCGAGCAATCATGCAGCGCCTTCCTCGAGGCCTATCGTCTGGCCGCCAACGGCTTGCCCCACGAATGGCACGAACGCGACGGCGAGGGCGCGGCCCTCGATCTGTTCTGCCTGGAAAAGGCCGTCTACGAAATCCTCTACGAGAGCGGCCACCGCCCCGAATGGATCGACGTCCCGCTCCAGGGGCTGGTGGATCTGGCTCGCCAATTACCAGGAGTACGAACGTGAACCAGACCCGATTGGAACGCCTGCGATGCGCCGAGGACGGCGATCCGTTCAGCTTCCTCGGCCCACATCCGCAGGGCGACAAGACCCTGGTGCGGGCCTGGTTGCCCGGTGCCGATGCCGTGGACCTGCTGGCCAGCGACGGCTCGACGCTGGGCCGCATGCACTGCAGCGATGCGGAGGGCCTGTTCGAACTGCAGTTGCCCCAGGTGCAGCGTTATTGTCTGCGCATCCACTGGCCGGGCTGCGTACAGGAAACGGAAGACCCCTATGCCTTCGGCCCGCTACTGGGTGATACCGACCTCTACCTGTTCGCCGAGGGCAACCACCGCCGGCTGTGGCGTTGCCTGGGTGCTGCACCCGTCGAGCATGAAGGCGTGCCTGGCGTGCGCTTCGCCGTGTGGGCGCCTAACGCCAGGCGCGTCTCGGTGGTCGGTGACTTCAACAACTGGGACGGACGCCGCCACCTCATGCGCCTGCGCTATCCGGCGGGTGTGTGGGAGCTGTTCATCCCGCGTTTGCAGTCGGGCGAACGCTACAAATACGAAATTCTCGGCGAGCAGGGCGTACTGCCGCTGCGCGCCGACCCGCTGGCGCAGGCCACTGAAGCGCCGCCGGCCACCGCTTCGCTTGTGCCACAGGCCGAAGCCTTTGCCTGGCAGGACGATCGGTGGATGAGCGAGCGCGCGCAGCGCCATGCAGTTAAGGCCCCCTTGGCGATCTACGAACTGCACGCCGCCTCCTGGCAATGGCAGGACGATCATGCACCCGACTGGGATGAACTGGCCGAGCGACTGATTCCCTACATACAGGATCTGGGTTTCACCCATATCGAGCTGATGCCGATCATGGAGCACCCGTTCGGCGGTTCCTGGGGCTATCAGCCGCTGTCGATGTTCGCGCCCAGCGCACGCTTCGGCAGCCCACAGCGCTTCGCCGCTTTCGTCGACCGCTGCCACCGCGCGGGTATCGGCGTGATACTCGACTGGGTGCCGGGGCATTTCCCCAACGACGCCCACGGTCTGGCCGAATTCGACGGCACCGCGCTGTACGAATATGCGCATCCGTTCGAGGGCTTCCACCCCGACTGGAACACCTGCATCTACAACCTCGGCCGCACCGAGGTCCACGGCTTCATGCTGGCCAGCGCGCTGTACTGGCTGCGCGAGTATCACATCGACGGCCTGCGTGTGGATGCGGTGGCCTCGATGCTCTACCGCGACTACTCGCGCGAGGCGGGGCAGTGGATACCCAACCGCCACGGCGGGCGCGAGAACCTGGAGGCCATCGAATTTCTCCAGCATCTCAACGAGGTGGTACGCAGCGAGGTACCGGGGGCGCTGATGATCGCCGAGGAGTCCACCGCCTGGCCGGGCGTCAGCCGGCCGGTGCAGGAGGGCGGTCTGGGCTTCAGCCACAAGTGGAACATGGGCTGGATGAACGACAGCTTGAGTTATATCCAGCAGGACCCGCTGTACCGCCTGCACCATCATCACCTGATCACCTTCGGCCTGCATTACGCCTTTTCCGAGCGTTTCATCCTGCCCATCTCCCACGATGAGGTGGTGCACGGCAAACGCTCGCTACTCGGACGCATGCCCGGCGATCGCTGGCAGCAGTTCGCCAACCTGCGCCTGTTCCTCGCGCTGATGTGGAGTCATCCTGGCAAGAAGCTGTTGTTCATGGGCTGCGAGTTCGGCCAGTGGCGCGAGTGGAACCACGACCAGCAACTGGATTGGTACCTGCTGCAGTATCCCGAGCACGCCGCCACTCAGGCACTGGTGCGCGAGCTGAATCGTCTGTACCGCGAAGAGCCGGCGCTGCACCGTCTTGACGATCAAGACAGCGGCTTTCAGTGGCTGGTCGGCGATGACGCGCGCAACAGCGTGTTCGTCTGGCTGCGCAAGGGTGGCGAGGGCGCGAGGCCGCTGCTGGTGGTGCACAACTTCACCCCGCAGGTACTCGATGACTACCGCATCGGCGTGCCGCACGCAGGCACATGGCAGGTGCTGCTCAATACCGATGAAAGCCGCTGGAGCGGCTCGGGGGCTGGCACTCAGAACGAGCTGCACAGCGAACAGATAGCCGCTCACGGCCAGTCCGCTTCATTGAATTTACAGTTGCCGCCGTTGGCATCGTTGATTCTGCGACCAGCCCAGTAAGCGTCGCCGCTGAAGCTGCAGTGGAAGCGATGTGCCGGAGGGGGGAGGGTCTTTAACGCCAGTCTCGGCTAAAGCCCCTCCCGCGGGAGGGGTCAGTTAGCAGAGGTCACGCCGCGCAGCACGGTGTCGTTGGCCATCCGGCTCTGGCCGGAGGCGATATTGCCCAGCGATACGACACCGACCAGGCGTTTTTCGCGGTTGAGCACTGGCAAGCGGCGCAGCTGGATGTCGGCCATATTGGCGGCGACGTGCTCGACATCTTCGTCGTCGAAGCAATAGCGCACGTCGCTGCTCATTACCTGGCGCACTGGCGTGTTGCCGTCCAGGCCTGCCGCAACGGCGCGCACGGCGATATCGCGGTCGGTGATCATGCCGATCAGGCGGTCACCTTCGTTGATCAGCAGCGCGCCGCTGTCGATATCGGCCATCACGGTGGCGGCCTCACGAATGCTGCACTCGGGTTCGAGGGTGCGGACGTTCCGGGTCATAAGCTTGCTTATTTTCATCGGCGTCTCCTGTTGCAGTGGTGAACGGGCGAATGCCCGGGGGACTGCTGTAAAGCTGCGATTCAGGAATAACGCACCAGATGGTGCGGGGGGTCGCCCACCCGTGCGCCGACCACCATTTCGCTGACCCAGTCGATCAGGATGCGCGTGTAGGCCTGCTGGTAGCGGTCTTCACTGAGGCCATGATCGGCACCGGCCATGGTGCGATGGATCAGTGAGTGCGCCTTGTCGAAGGCGTTGCGGTAGCTCATCAGCGTGGTGTGCGGGACGAAATCGTCATGTTCGGACTCCACCAGCAGCACGTCGCCGCAAAATTCGGCACAGGCCCCCAGCGCCAGGTTGTCCTGCGCGCGTAGCGGCGTGCGGCGGTATTCGGCCAGGCGTGCAACGTCCAGCTGGCGCTTGGGCAACTGCCATTGCTCGTCCCAGTACAGCGCCGGCACCCGCAGGGCCAGCCAGCGCACCGGGCGCCGCACGCTGAGCAGGGTGGCCAGGTAGCCGCCGTAGCTGGTGCCGATTACCGCGATGCATTCGGGGTCGACCGCCTCGTGCGCGGCCAACAGGTCGTAGGCGGCGAGAATGTCGCTCAGGTTGTCTTCGCGCGATACGCGCTCCTGCGCCTCGACGTTGCGTTCGTGCCCGCGCAGGTCGAAGGTCAGGCATACGCAGCCCAGCCCGGCGATACCACGGGCACGGGCCAGATCGCGTTGCTGGCTGCCGCCCCAGCCGTGGACGAAAAGCACGCCGGGGACCTTGCTCGGTGGCGTCAGTAGCGTACCCGCGATGTGCTGGCCATCCACCAGAATGTCGAGGCTCTGGCTGCTCGCACTCATGACGGCCCGACCTTCACATATTTGGCCAGCGGGCCGTCCTCGCTTTCCTGGCCCTGATACAGACAGATGGAGCCAGGTGGCGGTGGCGCGTCCTCATAGCATTCATGCGTGGAGGCCTGCAGCGTTTGCAACTGCGGGTCCTTGATGAACGCTTCCAGAGCGAAGATTTCCGCCGCGCTGGCACCGCCCGCGCGCCAGGATTGCTCCAGCACGCCGCTGCGCAACTGGCCCCGCGCATTCAGGCCTTGTGCCACGTCGTAGTTGCGCCGCGACGCCTGAATTGACGGGTAAACCTCCAGCGCCGCCAACTCGAAGATGCGCGCCTGCTGCACGGCCAGGCGTACGGTACGTGGCAGATCGAGCGCCATCAGCGCCAGGTAGTCACCTCGCACCAGCGTCAGCCGCGAGCCGCCATAGACCTGATTGCCATGGCCGTCATCGGTCAGTTGCTGGGTGCCGTGGTAACTCAAGGTGATGCCTGCCACTCGAATCTGGCCAACGCTGTAGGTGCTGGGCTGCTGCAGGTCTTCTTCCAGCACCAGGCCCTGGTCCTGTATGTGCTGTTCATCGAGTGCGGCCAGTGCGCTCTCCAACTCTCGTCGAGAGCGCACCACCTGCTGGCCTCGACCGCCGGTGCCGTCCACTGGCTTCAGGCGAATCGGTCCATCGCGCAGCAGACGTTGCCCAGCCTCGGCGGCATCGTCCAGGTGAAAGACACTGAAGCCGTGCAGGGTGACGCTATCTGCCTGCAGGGCGAAATGCTCGGACCAACCGGCCGGCAAGTTGCGGGGCGCATGGATCGCAGGGTGGCTGATGGCCTTGGTGGCGAGAAAGGTGTGCTCGACCTGGCCGCCGAAATAATCTTCCGGCCCACCGATGCCCAGAGCACTGACATCGCCGACCAAGGTGTCTTCGGGCAGGAAGTAGTGGCGGCCGTTGACTGAGGTACCGGGCTGGTAAGGCCCGAGGAAGGGGCAGCCGAGCAGTTCGGCCAGCTTCTCGCCGAGCTGGCGCTGCACCATACGTTCATGGGCCATGTGCTGAGCGTCGCCAGGCAGCAGGAGCAAGCCTTTGTAAGCACCCATCATCGTTCACGCCAGGTGCCGCCGGCACTTTCACAGTCGATACGCACCTGTTTGAGATCGCCCGCCTGGTAATAGTGGGTGATCACCTTGGCGTCGTTAGGTACGACGGGGCGCGGTTTCTCCCGGTCGTCACCGCGAGAGCGGTGATTGGTCAGGGTCTCCTGAGTCAACGCCGCCTCGCAGCTACCCAGCTTGGACTCGGCGCAACTGGCCACCTTACGTTGCTCGCTATTGATCATGTCGTCGGTTTCGTTGCTGCACGACCAGTCGATATCGCCCTCGCTCATGCCGACGAATTCATAGCAGGACTCCTGCGCGACTTCCTGAATGGCATCGCTAGAGGCACTGGCTCTGACGTAGCAGGCCTCGGCCAGCGCGTCGCCAGCGGCTAGCGCGCCGACCAGCAGGCCGGGAATGATGGCTCGCATGGTGTTCTCCTCAACATTGGCGTTCATCAGTTGTGAGGCAGGCCGCCAAGGTGAAGTTCAGGCTTTTTGATCAGTGGGGTAAAAGGCAGAAAAACCCTGAACTCATCGCCGTTGCAAAGGCCACAAGGTAAATGCCGCAAGCGCCGTTGCGGCCATGGCCATCCTGACGCGCGAGGAACTGGATAGATGAGCGAATCGCAAAACGAGATCGACAGCACAGTCGCGCAGTTCAAGGCGGCAATTCTCGACAAACTGCGCTATGCGGTCGGCAAGGACCCGGCCAAGGCCTTCGACCATGACTGGTTCGAGGCGCTGGCACTGGCCACCCGCGACCATATGATCGACCGCTGGGAAGAGTCATCCGCCCAGGTCGAGCGACAGGGCGCCAAGCGCGTTTATTACCTGTCCCTGGAGTTTCTGATCGGCCGCTTGCTGGTGGACAACCTGAGCAACCTTGGCCTGCTCGACGTAGCGCGCCAGGCCATGACCGAGCTCGGTGTGGAGCTCGAGCGCATCCGTGAGGTCGAGCCGGACGCGGCGCTCGGCAATGGTGGTCTCGGGCGTCTAGCTGCCTGTTTCATGGAGAGCATGGCGACCTTGCGCCTGGCCGCCCATGGCTACGGCATTCGTTACGAGCACGGCCTGTTTCGCCAGGCGATCGTCGATGGCTGGCAGGCCGAGCAGACCGAAACCTGGCTGGATTTCGGCAACCCCTGGGAGTTCGAGCGGCCTGAGGTGGCTTACCGCATCGGTTTCGGCGGTGGTGTGGAAACGCTGGATGACGAGGCAGGCGGCACACGCCAGCATTGGCATCCGCAAGAGAGGGTACGTGCCATCGCCTATGACACGCCGGTGGTGGGCTGGCGCGGTGCCTCGGTCAATACGCTGCGGCTGTGGCGGGCGCGCGCTGAGGAAAACCTGCAGCTGGACCGCTTCAATGCCGGCGATCACTTCGGCGCGGTGGCCGGCGAGGTGCGTGCCGAAAGTATCTCGCGCGTACTCTATCCCGCAGACGATACCGAGGCCGGCCAGGAGCTGCGTCTGCGTCAGGAGTATTTTCTGGTCTCCGCGTCGTTGCAGGACCTGCTCGAGCGTCACTTGCGCCTGCATGATGGCCTTGAATGCCTGCCGCAGCAGGTGGCAATCCAGCTCAACGACACCCATCCGGCCATCGCCGTGGTGGAGATGATGCGCCTGCTGGTGGACGAACATCGCATGGCCTGGGAACAGGCATGGGGCCTGACGGTGGCCACGACCGCCTACACCAACCACACCCTGCTGCCGGAGGCGCTGGAGTCTTGGCCGGTCGCGCTGATGGAGCGCCTGCTGCCACGTCACCTGCAGATCATCTACCTGCTCAACGCCGAGCATATCGATGCGCTGCGCGCCAAGGACATTCACGACTTCCGCCTGCTGCGCGCGGTGTCGCTGATCGAGGAGGACCACGGCCGCCGCGTGCGCATGGGCAATCTGGCATTCCTGGGGGCGCACAGCATCAATGGGGTTTCCGCACTGCATACACGGCTGATGCGCGATACGGTGTTTCGCGATCTGCATCGCCTGTACCCCGACAGGGTGAACAACAAGACCAATGGCGTGACCTTTCGCCGCTGGCTGTTCCAGGTCAATCCGGCGCTCACGCACCTGCTGGTCGATTCATTGGGTGAGCAGGTAATGCATCAGCCCGAGGCACATTTGCAGAAATTGGAGCCGTTCGCCGAGCGCCAGGATTTTCGTGACGAGTACGCACTATGCCGCCAGCGCAACAAAGAGGTGCTGGCCGAGCGGGTCAGGCACTTGCTGGGGATCAGCCTCGACACCACGGCCATCTTCGATGTGCACGTCAAACGCATCCATGAGTACAAGCGCCAGCTGCTCAACCTGCTGCACACCGTGGCGCTGTATCAGGCCATTCGCAACGATCCGACCACCGACTGGGTACCGCGGGTGAAGATCTTCGCCGGCAAAGCGGCGGCCAGTTACCGCCAGGCCAAGCTGATCATCAAGCTGGCCAACGACATCAGCCGCACCATCAATGGCGATCCGACAGTGCGCGGACTGCTCAAGGTGGTGTTCATCCCCAATTACAACGTCAGCCTGGCCGAGACCATCATTCCTGCAGCCGACCTTTCCGAGCAGATTTCCACCGCCGGGCTGGAGGCTTCCGGCACCAGTAATATGAAGTTCGCCCTCAATGGTGCGCTGACCATCGGCACGCTGGACGGCGCCAATGTGGAGATGTGCGAGCGGGTCGGGGAAGAGAATCTGTTCATCTTCGGCATGACTGCCCAGCAGGTCGCTGCGCGGCAGCGTCTGGGCCTGGAGATGGGCGATGTGGTGGCAGACTCGGATCGCCTTGAAGCTGCGCTTGGCGCCATTCGCGGCGGGGTGTTCTCACCAGACGATCCAGCGCGCTACGTGGGCCTGGTGGATTCGCTGCTGTACGAGGATCACTTCATGGTCTGCGCCGATTTCGACGCCTACTGGAAGGCGCAGCGCCAGGTCGATCAACGCTGGCAGCGGCCTGAGCAGTGGTGGCGTTCGGCGGTGCTGAATACGGCGCGGATGGGCTGGTTCTCATCCGATCGCACCATCGCCGAATACGCCCGTGATATCTGGCAGGTCCCTCTGCCATCGCGCGAAGGGGAGTAAGCCCCTAGGCCTGTACGAAAAGTCACGCTTTTCGTACAGGCCTAGCGCTGCACGCGGTGCGCCGGGGCGGCGCCGCCTTTTTTCGGGTGCAGGATACGTGTGACCTGCACGTCGGTGAATTCGTTGGGCCACTCGAAGGTGTGCAAGGCGCTGAGGTAGAAGCGTGCCTGATAGGGCGTGAGGCGTTCCCGGTCGGACTCGACCTCCACGCTGTGCGGCTGATTGTGCAGGATGTAGCTGATCAGATGCGATGGCTTGGCCATGTTATGCCTCCGGGTTTGCTGAATGATGTGAGATAGACCTGCCCAACGCGCTTGCAAGTTCCCGCCATCCGCCGGGTGGTCACCCATCGGGGGCGCTGCGCATGCCGCAACGTCTCCGTAGCCGGTGCGCATGGCGCACCCTGCATCAGTACGTTGCTTGGGCTCGCTAACCGGGCTGTGTCTCGATCACTTGCTCACCCTGCTTGCGCAGGGTTTTCGCGCGCTTTTCCAGCACCAGGTAGGTAGCGCTGGCCAGCAGCAGCGGCAGCAGGTAATAGAGCACGCGATAGGCGAGCAGGGCGGCGATCAGGCTGGCCTGGCTGTATTGATGCTGCAGCAAGGCGAGAAACACCGCCTCGAGCACCCCCAGGCCGGCAGGAATATGCGCCACCGCCGCCGCCATGCAGCTGATCAGCAGCACACCGAGCACCGAGGTATAGGCGGCGCCTTCCGGCAGCAGCCAGTAGATCAGAGCGGCCATCAGCGACCAGTTGCTTGCACCCAGGCATATCTGTAACAGCGCCATGCGTAGCGAGGGCAGGGTGATGGCGCGGTCGCGTAGGTGCCAGACGCGTTGCCGGGAAAACGCGCAGATGCCGACATAAGCGCTGACTACCCCCAGCAGGGCAAAACCCAGCAGTTGCAGGCCGGTCACACCCAGCGCCCAGTTTTCCGGCAACTGCACCAGGCGCAGGGAGAAGATCACCCCTGCCAGCGCCATGTAGCCGGTCCAGTTGGTCAGCAGGCTCAGGCTGAGGATGCGCGTCACGTTAGATGCGCTCAGGCCAAGACGCATGTACAACCGATAGCGCATTGCCACGCCGCCGATCCAGGTGGTGAAGTTCAGGTTGAAGGCGTAGCAGACCATCGCCACTGGCATGACTTGGCGCGTCGGCAGGCGATGGCGACTGTAATGGCGGCCCAGCAAGTCGTAGCAGCCAAATACCAGATAGCTGGCGAAGGCGATCAATGCTCCCACTGCCAGGGTTTGCACGCTGTAATCGCTGAGCGCCTGACGCACTTCACCCCAGTCCAGATTGCGTGCAAGCATGTACAGCAGGGCGGGTATGGCCAGGAGAAAGAACAGGGTGAGTGCGCGTTTGCCCCAGCGCATCCAGGGGTTGTTGGGGGCGACATTCATCCGATCTTTTCCTCTTCGTAGCCGCTGGCCTTGTCGGTTGGCTCCAGCGGTTTCAGGTTCTTGCGGTGCGCCGGCAGCCAGCCAGCGATGGCCGGGAAGCGGCGCAGAAAGTGAAAGCACAGGAACACCAGCGGTGCGCGCCACCAGTAGCCGCGAATCACCCGTTCCAGTTCGATGCGCTTGCAGTGTTCGGCCGACAGCTCGAGCAGGTGCTCATGCAGGTATTGGTTGAAGGCGCGGTCACGGATCACCAGATTGGCCTCCAGATTCAGCGCCAGGCTCAGTGGATCGAGGTTGCTCGAACCGACCGTGGCCCACTCCTCATCCACCAGTGCAACCTTGCCGTGCAGCGGGCGCTGGCAGTACTCGTAGATCACCACGCCATCGCGCAGCAGGTAGTTGTAAAGCAGCCGCGAAAAGGCCTGGACCCAACGCATGTCCGGCTGGCCCTGCAGGATCAGGCTCACCTGTACGCCGCGTTGCGCCGCGTTGCGCAAGGCGCGCAACACACGGTAACCGGGGAAGAAATAGGCGTTGGCGATCACCAGACGCGTGCGCGCCGATTCGAAGGCGCGCAGGTGCTCGTCTTCGATATCAGTGGTGTGGCGCTCGTTATCGCGCTCAAGCAGCATCACCCGCGCATCACCCACCGGCTGCCTGGAGGGCTGCGCCGGGCTCGGTTCGCTGAACGCCGGGCGTAGCAAGCGCAGCATGGCCACGTGCAGGTCGCTGACGATCGGGCCGCTCACCTCGACGGCGTAGTCCTGCTTGGCCATTTCACCGAAGTCGCCGAGATGATCGGCCGAATAGTTGATGCCGCCGACAAAGGCGCACAGGCCGTCGATCACCACCAACTTGCGATGCAGGCGGCGGAACAGGTTGGTGCGCATGCCAAAGCGCCGGGGGCTGGGATCGAAGACATGGATCTTCACCCCCTCGCGGGTCAACGCCGCGACATACTCATGCTGCAGGTCGGCGGTGCCGTAGCCGTCCACCGCGATGACCACACGTACGCCACGTCGCGCGGCGTCGATCAGCACCTCCTGCAGTTCGAGACCGACCTTGTCCTCGCGGATGATGAAGGTTTCCAGCAACACCTCGATACGCGCCGCGCGAATGCATTCGAACACTCGCGGATAATAAGCCTCGCCATTGATCAGCAGGCACAGCTGGTTGCCGTCTCGCCATATACCACTCACAGGTGGATCTCCGCTGCCAGTGGCGCGTGATCGGACAGGTGCGACCAGGGCCGGGTGGACAGCACCTGCGGCTCGTGCGCCGAGGCATTGCGGGTGTAGATGCGATCCAGGCGTAGCAGCGGCATGCGCGCAGGGAAACTGCGCGCAGGTTTGCCGTGGCGATGCTCGAACGCCTCGCGCAGGCCATGCGGCGCCAGCTGCTCGTCGGCACGCAGGCGCCAGTCGTTGAAGTCGCCGGCAATGATCACCGGTGCGTCCGGCTCGAATGTGGCCAGCAGGTCGAGCAGCAGGCCGATCTGCTGGCGGCGGTGCGCCTCACGCAAACCCAGGTGCACGCACACCGCATGCACGGCGTCCTGCCCCGGTACATCGAGCCGACAATGCAGCAGGCCGCGCTGCTCGGTGCCGCTGACCGTCACATCGAGGTTGTGATACTCGAGGATGGGAAAGCGCGAGAGCAGGGCATTGCCGTGATCGCCTGCCGGGTACACAGCGTTGCGCCCGTAGGCGAACTGCGGCCACATGCTGTCGGCGAGAAATTCGTACTGTGGCACGCTGGGCCAATCATGGAAGCGCTTGGCATGCAGGGCATGGCTGCCGAGCACCTCCTGCAGAAAGACGAGGTCGGAGCCAGTGGCCTGCACGGCGCTGCGCAGTTCCGGCAGGATGAAACGACGGTTGAGAGCGGTGAAGCCCTTGTGCGCGTTGATCGTCAACACGGGGCGAATAGAGAAAACGGAAAAAATCGTACGCTAAGGTTTGCCGAGCAGCCTTAGCGGCCGAAACTTCCCGTCCTCCAGCCTGCGGCTCTGCCGCCAAACATAATCGCCGGTCAGGTTGATGTGCTCCCACCCCAGCGGCGACAGGTATTGCAGCAGCTCGCCATCCACCGACTTCCCCGCTTCGCCCATCGCCCGGGTGGCGCGTTCCAAGTACACCGTGTTCCACAGCACGATGGCGGCCGTCACCAGGTTGAGACCGCTGGCCCGGTAGCGCTGCTGCACGAAGCTCCGATCCCTGATTTCGCCGAGTCGGTTGAAGAACACCGCCCTGGCCAGGGAGTTGCGCGCCTCGCCCTTGTTCAGTCCGGCATGCACGCGGCGACGTAGCTCTACGCTTTGCAGCCAGTCGAGGATGAACAGTGTGCGTTCGATCCGGCCAAGCTCGCGCAGAGCCACGGCCAGGCCGTTCTGGCGCGGGTAGCTGCCGAGCTTGCGCAGCATCAGCGAGGCAGTGACGGTGCCCTGCTTGATCGAGCTGGCCAGGCGCAGGATGTCGTCCCAGTGGGCGCGGACATGCTTGATGTTCAGGGTGCCGCCAACCATTGGGCGCAATGTCGGGTAGTCCTGGACGCTATTCGGAACATACAGCTTGGTTTCGCCGAGGTCGCGGATGCGCGGTGCGAAGCGGAAGCCCAGCAGGTGCATCAGGGCGAAGACGTGATCGGTGAAGCCGGCCGTGTCGGTGTAGTGCTCCTCGATCCGCAGGTCGGACTCGTGGAACAGCAGGCCGTCGAGCACATAGGTGGAATCGCGTATGCCGACATTCACCACGCGGGTGCTGAACGGCGCGTACTGGTCGGAGATGTGGGTGTAGATCAGCCGTCCCGGTTCTCTGCCGTACTTCGGGTTGACGTGCCCGGTGCTTTCGCCCCGGCCACCGGCCCGGAAGCGCTGACCATCGGAAGATGAGGTCGTGCCGTCGCCCCAGTGGGTGGCGAAGGCATGGCGGTACTGGTGGTTGACCAGCTCGGCCAGGGCCGCCGAATAGGTTTCGTCGCGGATGTGCCAGGCCTGCAGCCAGGACAGCTTGGCATAGGTCAGGCCGGGGCTCGACTCGGCCATCTTGGTCAACCCGAGGTTGATCGCATCACCTAGGATCGCGGACAGCAGCAACGTCCGGTCTTTGGCCTCGGCACCGTCCTTCAGGTGGGTGAAGTGGCGGCTGAAGCCCGTCCAGTCGTCCACGTCCATCAGCAGTTCGGTGATCTTGATGCGCGGCAGCAACTGGCTGGTCTGGTCGATCAGCGCCTGCGCGGTATTGGGCACCGCGGAATCCAGCGGGGTAATTCTCAGCCCCGACTCGGTGAGGATGGCGTCGGGTAGATCGTTGTCCTTGGCCAGGCGGGTGACTGTGGCCAGCTGCTCGTCCAGCAGCTGCAAGCGCTCTCCCAGGTACTGGTCGCTGTTCGGGTTGATCGCCAGGGGCAGGGCCTGCGCACGCTTGAGCGCGGCGAACTTCTCTGCCGGCAGCAGGTAGTCGTCGAAGTCGCGGAACTGCCGCGAGCCCTTGACCCAGATGTCACCGGAGCGCAGCGCGTTCTTTAGCTCGGACAGGGCGCAGATTTCGTAGAAGCGCCGGTCGAGGCCTTCCGTGGTGATTACCAACGGCTTCCAGCGCGGCTTGATGAAGGCGGTGGGCGCATCGGCCGGCACCTTGCGCAGGTTGTCGGCGTTCATCTCGCGCAGGGTCTGCACGGCCGCAAGCACGCCTTGCGCAGCCGGGGCGGCGCGCAGTTCCAGCACCTCCAACAAGGCCGGCGTATAGCGGCGCAGGGTGGCGAAGTTCTCGCCAACCAGGTGCAGATGGTCGAAGCCCTCCGGCCGGGCCAGCTGCTCGGCCTCACTGACGCTCTCGGTGAACTCGTCCCAGGGAATCACCGCCTCGATGGCGGCGTAGGGATCGCTGCCGCTTTCCTTGGCCTCCAGCAGGGCCTGACCGATCTTGGAGTACAGGCGCACCTTGTCGTTGATCGCCTTGCCCTGCTTCTGGAACTGCTGCTGATGCTTGTGCTTCGCGCCGCTGAACAGCTTGACCAGGATGCGGTCGTGCAGATCGACCAGCTCATCAATCACAGTCGCGGTGCTCTCCAGTACCACGGCAGCTAGGGTCGCGTAGCGCCGCTGCGGCTCGAACTTACCGAGGTCTTTGGGCGTCATCTGCCCACCCTCGCGGGCCAGCTTGAGCAGGCGATTCTGGTGGATGTGCCGGCCCAGGCCTTCGGGCAAGTCCACCAGCTGAAATGTCTTCAGGCGCTCGATGTGTTCGAGCATATGCCGGGAGTTCGGTTTCAGCGGTGCCTGCCGCAGCCAGGTCAACCAGGTGATGCTGCTGCTTGCCTTGAGCTTCAACAGCTCGTCCAGCTTGGACCGATGCGAGATCGTGAGTGGTTCGACCAGGGCGCGGTAGACCCGCCGATTGGCGCGGGCAATGGCCTCCGAACACGCCCGGTCAATAACGCTCAGCGTCGGCAGGATGCGCCGCTTCTGACGCAAGCTCTCCAGCGCCTGCCCGGCCAGCAGCAAGCCCTTGTCGGTCTGCTGGGCCAGCTCGGTCAGCTCGCGCACCAGGACGCGGAAGTCCGGCAGGCCGAACGGGGCCAGCTGCAGGTAGGTGCGCAGTTCCTGGGCGTGCTCGCGGCGGGTCACGTCGCGCTCGCCGTACTTCGCCCAGCTTGCCGGGTCGGCCTGGACTTGCTTGGCTACCCACAGGATGACCGGCTCGGGCAGCTTGCTGTCGGTGCCCAGCGCATAGCCGGGGTAGCGCAGCAGGCAGAGCTGCACCGCGAAGCCCAGGCGATTGGCGTCGCCGCGCCGCTGGCGGATCAGCGACAGGTCGGAGTCGTTGAGGGTGTAGTAGCGGATCAGATCATCCTGGCTTTCCGGCAGCGCGAGCAGGGTATCTCGCTCCGTGGCCGAGAGAATTGAGCGACGCGGCATGGTTCAGTCGTCCGTGCGGAGGTACTGGTAGAGGGTTTCACGGCTGATGCCGAACTCGCGGGCAAGCTGCGCCTTCGGCTCGCCGGCAGCGGCCCGCTGCCGCAACGTGATGGCTTGCTCGTCGGAGAGGGCTTTTTTGCGGCCCCGGTAGGCACCGCGTTGTTTGGCCAGGGCGATGCCCTCGCGCTGCCGCTCGCGAATCAGGGCGCGCTCGAACTCGGCAAAGGCCCCCATGACCGACAGCATCAGGTTGGCCATGGGCGAGTCCTCGCCGGTGAACACCAAGCCTTCCTTCAAAAACTCGATGCGCACACCGCGCTTGGTCAGCTTCTGCACCAGGCGGCGCAGATCGTCGAGGTTACGCGCCAGGCGATCCATGCTGTGAACTACCACGGTGTCGCCTTCGCGGACGAAGCCGAGCATAGCTTCCAGCTGTGGACGCTGGGTGTCCTTGCCCGAGGCTTTGTCGGTGAACAGCTTCCCGACCTCGACCTGCTCAAGTTGCCGCTCCGGGTTCTGATCGTAACTGCTGACCCGGACATAACCGATGCGTTGTCCCTGCAAGATGCCTCCATGGGCTGGATGGGCTGTAGGGCTTACGTTGGTTTTTGGTTCCATTGCGCCCGAAGCCTTGAATTTGTCAGGCTGAAATCTATGACCTTGGCAAGCACGTGTCAAAGAATGTGAAAGAGGACTCTATTCTGACGGCGCGGTGCGACCTTGCCTGACATCCAGTTAGGGTATAGCTCAACCGGACATCAACCAGTAGTGCTCGGGCTCCAGAACGCCTGTCGTACTCCCGGCAATGCCGTCAACTTGCGTATCAGCGCATCCAGCTCATCGCCATCAATCGACGTTACGGTGAGAGTGGCCTCAATCTCCACATCGTCCTCGCCGAAGGCTTTTACCTCCAGATCGCGTACCGGGTAGCGGCCACTCTCCAAGTTAGCCTCCAGCGCTTTCATGATTTCCTTCTGACGCTCCTTATCAGCGATCACGTAGACCGTATTGGTCACTTCTACCGAATCCACGTCGAGGGGTTGCCGGTTGATGGCATTTACGATGGGGCGCAGCAGGGTGTTGGCCGACAGCACGAACAAGGTGCCCAGAACCGCTTCGACCAGCATGCCGGTACCGGCGGCAACGCCAACTGCAGCCGACCCCCACAAGGTCGCGGCGGTGTTAATGCCACGGATATTGCCCTCTTCGCGCATTATCACGCCTGCCCCGAGAAAACCTACACCCGAGACCACATAGGCCACCACATGCAAAGGGCTTGGTGTGCCACCGTAGATGGCGTGAAAACGCATGGCAATATCGACGAACAGTGCGGCGCCGACTGCAACCAAGACGTTAGTACGCAAGCCAGCCGTGCGCTGACGATACTGGCGCTCCAAGCCGATCACAGCACCCAGTAGGAACGCAGTCAGCAAACTCGCTAAGGTATTGAGTGACGCTGTTAGATCCATGTGTTGAGCGAAGTACATGATGCCTCCAAAATAATGAGGCCCAGCTTAGCTGGGCCTCATTACACAATTGCTCAATCAGACTGCTGCTTGCGTCAGCAGGTCGCCCAGGAAGGCATAGGCAAAGCCGAAGTAGATGAATACGCCGAGCAGATCCATGACCGAGGTGATCAGCGGCGAAGACAGCGTGGCTGGATCGGTGCCGATACGGCGGGCAAGGAAAGGCAACAGCGCGCCGATGACGCCGCCGAGCACAGTACAGACCAGCATGCTCAAACCAACCACCATCAGCACATCGAAGCCGACGCCTTTGGCGAAGAACGCCAGAATCACTTCAAGCACCGCGATTGCCGCACCCAGTGCTGCCGCCACGGGTAGTTCACGTTTGATGATGAACCACACGTCACGCCACTGGAGCTTAAGCTCGCCGAGTGCCATTGCACGAATCACCAGGGTGGCCGACTGGCTGCCGGTGTTGCCGCCCATGTCCACAATTGGCGCAATGAAAGCAGCAAGCACGATTACCTGAGTCAGAAGCTCCTCCTGCGCAGCGACGAATGTGCTGGTCAGGATGCCGAAGAAGGTCAGGAACGCCAGCCAGAACACGCGCACCTTGAACATCTGATTGAACGGAGAAGTGATCACATCGAGATCCGGTCCGCCCAATGCGGCAGTACCACCGAAACGGGCGAGCTGGGTGGCGTCCTGCTCCTTCTCGATATCCATAGCGTCATCAACCGTGACGATGCCGATCATACGTTCGCCACCATTGGTCACCGGCAACGCCAACAGATCGTAACGACGAATCAGTTCCGCAGCTTGCTCGCGAGGCCACTGAGCCCGGGCAAACACTGGACTGCTACGCATGATTTCGCCGATGGTTGCGTTCGCTTCCGCCAATACGAGATCGCGCAATGATACGGTTCCGCTCAGCCGGTGGTCTTGGTCGAGTACATAGATGACATAGATGGTCTCCTTGTCGGGGGCGGTCGCACGGATATGATCCAATGCACCGATCACAGTCATCTCTGGCGAAACATGGACGTAATCTGAGGTGGTCACCGAGCCGACAGTTCCCTCCGGATAGGCGGCCAGCTTGATGATGTCATCACGCTCGACCTTGGCCAGTGCAGGCAGAAGCTTCTGCTTGGCGTCCTCGCTCAGGCGGTTATAGAGGTCGGCACGGTCGTCGGATGGCATGTGCTCAAATAGCTCTACCACGGCCTCGCGCGGCATTGCACGCAGCAAAGCGTCTTGACGCTTCTCGGGAAGATGGGCGAACAGTCCTGCGCGGGCAGGCGGGGCCAGGATCAACAGTAGAGATACTGTTTCCTCCGTGGTGAGGACATCGAGTGCCTCAACCAGGTCGGAAGAATGAGTTTGCTTTACAAGGCTGGCAAAGCTCACAGCATCGAGCGAGTGAGCCAGGGTGCGAACAGAAAACAGCAGGTCTTCGCGATTCATAGGCATGTTCCTTTCAGGCCTTTATAGCGGCCGTAGGCATGCCCGATCTGTCAGACCATGGACAAGCCCCGGCAGCCGCAGGCCGATAACGGGGTGAAGAAATTGATGTTCAAAAGGCAAGATCGACTAGGGTCAGGGTCCATGAATGTCTCCAGCAGGTTGATGAAATACCAAGGGGGCTAAACACCCGAGGCGCGAAAGAGTTCTTACCGAGAAACGCCAAGCAACAGCGTGCAGCCGCAGACAATGAGCCCGGCGCGAAACAATCGAAACGAAAGGTCTCCCAAGGCTGGTGCATAAAAGCGCGCAGCCATGAAGTTGCTACCAATGTTGATGGCAACAAATCAGATTTATTTAGGAAGTAGTAAAGGACGACCAAAGTACGGTCGTTTGATACCACTACCCGCCAGATCGGCAAGGCAGTGGCAGGAAGAGAAGCCCGCGATTACCTTGCCTGTGGCTCATCGATACAAGATCGACTACTAGAACCTTCCACAGTAAGAACTCCGAGATTTAGACGGGCGGGATGTTAGCTCTCAAGGTGGCTCTTGACAAGAGCCGAAACGAGGGTGGGTAAGTTTTTTATGCATTTCCCGGTCTTTTTCGAAGACGCGGTAAACGTAGTCGTGACGACCTGCGGACAAGTTATACGTTGCGTAGGGGCTAGCCACACGTTGAACTGGTCAGCTTAGCGTACGTTTTTTTCCGAATTCTGCGGGCTCCCCAAGACGATGTTCCCCATTGTAAGTGACTACTTCTGCGTGGTGTCGGCCTCGACATCCGGCGGGATGGCCAAGCAAATGGGAGAGCAGTCCTTCCGGGATGATTGCGTTGCCACGTTGATCGATCGCACTGCCTATGACCGATACGGACGTGTCCTGGTCGCCCTCGACGACATCGGCTACCCACTGCCAGTCAAGACGGAGGAGGGCTGCACGCTGATCGAGATCATAGGGGAAAACTTCTCAGCAAAGTCAAAGCCTCCTAAGTCGATCACGATATCCTTGAAGCATGGGCCAAAACCGCTGGGCAAGTTTCACAAGTATTTCGGCATGGGTGGAATCATTGGGTTCAACAGGTCGAATCAGCCCAAAAAGCTGTTGACGCTTGTCCCCGAGTTGCTCTTGGCGGACGACGACTTCACGCGCTGGCTTGCCGCTGAGATCGACTGGTCTGTTTCTATGGCGACAAATCTCATAGTGTATGCCGACGATGCGGGATCAAAGAAGCTTGGTGAGGTAACACATGAGCTGCTTAGTAAGAAATGGGGCGCTACCAAGCAGATCCAATGCGTACCTTACAGCGAGCTCGATCAAGTCAACTTCGACACCGTGTCCGGAGTGCTTGTTGCCACGGTGGTGGCGCGCGACGGAGGGATTCTGAGGGAGATCAGTCGTGATTTGCGGGCTTACCTGGATGCAGCCGTGCCACGGCGCTTCCTTGCCCCTATAGGGATTCCGCAGAGCGCCAGAGCCTGGACGCTCCTTAAGAGTTTCTTGATGAAGAACCCCACGGGCCGGGATTACGGTTTCTCCAATTGGCTATGTCTACCGATCGGTGATGACGGCAAGGAGAACGCCTGGATGCGCTTGCTCAGGGTAGCTTCTGTCGGACAGGTGGATGACGCCGGCTTCACGCCCAATGTTGCGGAGAAGGTTCGCCATGACTCCATTGATATGGCCACTGAACTCGTGGAAAAGCAAAAGCACGACTTCTTGCCAAAATATGATGGGAGCGCGCTCGCCTTGTCCGATGGATTCCTGTTCTTTGACCCCAATAGCAATGTAGGTCGTGACTGTCCAAACGTACCGCAGAGCACGGTGTTCTTCACGATTGCAGCCGTTTTGCAATTTGCCCGAGAACACGATGATCATGAGCTCCGTCTCCAGCCTTCGGGGTATGAGTCGGTGGTGTTGTCGCCTGAGTGCTTCCTCAGGTTCAACGACAACATCCTCCAGGCTTCATTCTTGCGGGCCTGTCTTCCCTCGGAACTTGATTACTCAGCGAGTCCAGAGCTCAGCAAGCTGATGAAGGAATTCATCGCTAAGGTATTTGCTCGATGGGAGCGAACCTACGGGGATGCCGCTCTTGAGTTCGCTGCGGCGCTGGCCACCGGCTCGCTGAAGCTCACACAGGAAGACATGCGGGCGCTGCTCAATGAGGCTATCGACAACCGTAAGGGCGAGGCCTCCAGCCTTCTTGGGCTGCTCCTGCTCTCTCAGCGTGCCCAGCTACCTGTTATCTGAGGCAACTGAGAGGTCGCGGCCCAAAGGGGTAACTGATGCTAATGGAGCAGGGCAGTGCTGCTTGACTGATGTGGTGTGATTCGGTCCGGATGCGCGGGATGTGACGAGTCAACAACGCCATTCGACCCACCAGGTTGTCGGCTTGGCGGCTACTGATGAGCCAAATGGGATAGCCGTCCAGCAAGGCCAGGATAGGTTCGAAGCGGCAGGCCAAGATCGTCTCGTCGGCATCCAGCCCAATAAAGCTCATGAACATTTATGACATAGCATCTTATTTAACATAATATACATTATGCGAAGTAATGGGCAGAGCAGTACCAGCAGAGCCTCTCCACTTTGCAGCCTGCCTTTTACCGCCACATGCAGACTGAGACGCTTGCTAAGGTCACGCGAATCAACGGTAGTAAATCGTACCGCCTTCGATGAAGAGCTGACGTTCTGCCTGGATCGCCATCAGGCATGAGTGCTGGTCCGCTTCGCCCCAGCCTTCACTTTTCTCACGACAGCTCTCGAGTTTTTCCCTCAGCGCGTATTTGTACTGCTTGTACCAGGCAACCGTTCGCTGGGATTCCGGTGTCTGTTCTGCCGCTTCGTGGTCCCGCGCTTTCAGCGCCTGGACTCTGATCGTCGCGGCTTTCAGTTGAGCTGCTTTGGCATTGGCGCAGGCCTGCTCGGAAAGACGAAAAGGCTTGTGGTGGCAGATATGCAGAGCCTTGGACAGCTCCCTGGGGTTGTTGACGTACCAGTCGACTTCGGGACTGGAGCGTTCACCGCAACCCGCGAGTAGGAGCAATATCGCGCCGAACATTGTCGTGACTGGACGACCTGTGTCGGATAGCAGGCGATTGATCAGCATGGCGCACTCGAAAATCGGCGACTGTACCTGTTCGAGCAGTCCCTTGCACCGTGCGTGGCCTGCCGGGATTGCGGGCCAAGACTATTCACCATGCTTCCGCTTGACCTGAATAACGATCAGCATAATACTGTTTATATATACAGTATCTGGTCATTATCACATGTCATCCGTGGTTGCGCTTGACCGGTTGATCGACGCTCGCAGTGTGTGGCGAGGCCAGGTCGTTTCATCACCATCGGGCGCCAATTTCTCAACTGGACACCGCTTTCTCGATGCCGCACTGCCCGGTGGCGGCTGGCCTAGGGCTGCGCTCAGTGAAGTTCTCACGGCTGCGCCTGGGGTTGGCGAGCTGAGCTTGCTATGGCCGACCATCGCCAGTTTGACGGCTTCTGGTGAGCGGGTAGTGCTGATCTCCCCTCCTCATCTGCCCTACCCCCAGGCCTGGATTCATGCCGGCGTCGATTTACGCCAACTGAGCATCATCCAGGCAGATGGCCGCGATGCTCTGTGGGCTGCCGAACAATGTTTGCGTTCGGGGAGTTGTGGCGCGGTATTGAGCTGGTTGCGCCAGGCCGATGATCGCTCGCTGAGACGTCTGCAAGTAGCAGCTGCTACCGGGCAAACCCTGGCTTTCGCCTATCGGCCGCAGGCAGAAGCAGCCAATCCTTCACCGGCAGCACTACGACTGGTGCTCGACAGCCAGCCAGCACAGCTGCGGGTGATCAAGTGTCGTGGTGGTCTACCACCCGCGCAGCCGCTCGCGTTTGCCTGGCATTGAGCCTGCCATGCTCTGGGCTTGCATCTTGTTGCCGCAACTGGCCATGGACGGCGTACAGCGCCACCGGGCCAATCCCGACGAGCCGTTGGTGCTGCTCAACGGCTCGCCACAACGGCGCGTTCTACAGGCAGTCAACCCGGCAGGCCGAGCCCTGGGGCTGAAGCCCGGTCAGTCACTGACTGCAGCACAGGCGCTGACGCACGGGTTTGCCACGGCAGAATACGATCTTGCGGCCATCGAGCGCTGGCAGCAGTTTCTGGCCGCCTGGGCCTATGGGTTCAGTGCCCAGGTCAGCCTGCACTATCCGCGCTGCCTGCTGCTGGAGGTACAGTCCAGCCTGGGACTGTTCGGCCCCTGGCCACGCTTCGAAGCGCGCCTGCGCGCCGAGCTTTCGGCGCTGGCCTTCCAGCACCGTATTGCCGTCGCGCCGAATCCGGCAGCGGCCCGAGTGCTGGTCAATGTCGGTGATGGGTTGATGGCAAGTGATGAGCGGATGCTCAAGCAGATGCTCGATCCCTTGCCTGTGGATCGGCTCGGGCTATCCACCACGCTAACCACGGCCTTCAATCGCATGGGGCTCAGGCAGTTGCGGCAGCTGTTGACTCTGCCGCGTGACAGCCTGGCCAAGCGTTTTCCTGCCGAAGTGCTACGTCATCTCGATACCCTGCTTGGCCGGCACCCGTTAGCGCTGGATTTCTTCGTGCCTGCGGATGTTTTCGATACCCGTATCGAGCTGAATTTCGAGGTGGAATCGCATCAGGCACTGCTGTTTCCGTTGCGCCGGCTGACAGCCGATCTAGCCGCTTATCTGACCTGTCGTGACAGCGGCGTGCAGCGTTTCACCCTGCATCTGGAGCACCGCGCGGGTGCCAATACGCAGATACAGGTGGGTCTGCTCAGCGCCGAGCGTGATCCCGGCATGCTGTTCGAGCTGATACGCGGCCGCCTGGAGCATCAGCAGTTACCAGCGCCGGTGCTGGCCGTGCGGCTGGAGGCGCGTGAATTGCCAACCTTCGCGCCGCAGCATCAACAACTGTTCGACGAGCGACCACAGCAGAACCAACCCTGGGAGCAATTACGCGAGCGGCTAAGGGCGCGCCTCGGTGATGACGCCCTGCATGGCCTCGGCGCCAGAGCCGATCACCGCCCCGAGCATGCTTGGCAAAACGAATCGACCAGCCCCGTGCTGCCTCCCTGCGGCCCGCGCCCCGGCTGGCTGCTGAGCGAACCCCAACCGCTGCGTGAGGCCTCGTTGCGCATACTCTCAGGCCCGGAGCGCATCGAGTCCGGCTGGTGGGATGGCGAGGATGTGCGCCGCGACTATTACGTGGTGCAAACCCGTGCTGGCCAACGAGGATGGGCGTATCGCCCGGTCGGCAGTGATGGGCCCTTGCTGCTGCACGGCTGGTTCGCATGAGCGATTACGCCGAGCTGCATTGCCTGTCGAATTTCAGTTTCCAGCGTGGTGCATCCAGTGCTCAGGAACTGTTCGAGCGTGCGGCGAGGCTGGGTTATCGCGCCCTGGCAATCACTGATGAATGCACCCTGGCCGGCATCGTGCGCGCCTGGGAAGCCTCGAAGAAGAACGGGCTCAAGCTGATCGTGGGCAGCGAGGTGCAGATTGAGAAAGGCCCGAAGCTGGTGCTGCTGGCCGAGAACCTGACGGGCTATCAGGCGCTATGCGGCCTGATCACTCGGGCGCGGCGCCGAGCGGCAAAAGGCACCTACCGATTGCTGCACGAGGATTTCGTGGCGCCACTCGATGGTCTGCTGGCCATCTGGCTCAGCGAAGACGAAGCCAGCGCCCTGCCCTGGCTTCGCTCGGTTTTCCCCGAGCGCCTGTGGCTGGGCGTGGAATTGCATCGCGGCGCCGATGATCCCGCGCGTCTGCAACGCCTGCTCGAACTGGCAGGCGATCACGACCTGCCGGCCGTGGCCTGTGGCGACGTACACATGCATGCCCGTGGCCGTCGCGCCCTGCAGGATTGCATGAGCGCCATCCGTCATCATCTGCCCGTGGCCGAGGCCGGCGCCTATCTGTTTGCCAATGGTGAAAGGCATCTGCGCCGGTTTGATGAGCTGGCCGAGCTGTATCCGCCCGAACTGCTCGCACAGAGCCTGCGCATCGCCGAGCGCTGCCACTTCGATCTCGAGCAACTGGAGTATCAATACCCGCACGAGCTGGTGCCGGCAGGTCATGACGCCACGTCCTGGCTGCGCGCACTGGTGGAGCGTGGCGCCGGCGAGCGCTGGCCAGAGGGAGTACCAGCCAGGGCCCGCGCGCAGCTCGAACACGAGCTGGCACTGATCGCAGAGCTGGAATACGAAAGCTACTTCCTGACCGTACACGACATCGTCCGTTTCGCCCGCGAGCAACACATTCTTTGTCAGGGCCGGGGTTCGGCGGCCAATTCGAGCGTCTGTTTCGCTCTGGGCATCACCGAGCTGGACCCGACGCACAGCCGGCTGCTGTTCGAGCGTTTTCTCTCCCGCGAGCGTAATGAGCCGCCGGATATCGACGTTGACTTCGAGCACGAACGGCGCGAGGAAGTCATCCAGTACGTGTTTCGCCGCTACGGTCGAACGCGTGCGGCGCTCACGGCCGTGGTCAACACCTATCACGGCGCCGGGGCTATACGCGACATCGCCAAGGCCCTTGGTTTGCCACCTGATCAGATCAATGCGCTGGCTGACTGCTGTGGCCGCTGGAGCAGCGGCCCACCAGCGCCCGAGCGCCTGCTGGAGGCGGGGTTCGATCCGCAGAATCCGCTGCTCAGGCGCGTACTGATACTGACCGGCGAGCTTATCGGTTTTCCCCGTCACCTGTCGCAGCATCCGGGTGGTTTCGTTATCTCCGAGCATGCCCTCGATACGCTGGTGCCGGTGGAGAACGCGACGATGGCCGAGCGTACTGTCATCCAGTGGGACAAGGACGATCTGGATATGGTCGGCCTGCTCAAGGTCGACGTGCTGGCCCTGGGTATGCTCAGCGCGCTACGCCGTTGTTTCGGCTTGATCGAGCGCTACCGGGGCACGCAGTGGACGCTGGCCACTTTGCCCAAGGAAGACCCGGCCACCTACGCCATGATCAGCCGCGCGGACACCATCGGTGCGTTCCAGATCGAGTCACGCGCGCAGATGGCGATGTTGCCGCGCCTGCGCCCGAACACCTTCTACGATCTGGTGATCCAGGTGGCCATCGTCCGTCCTGGGCCGATTCAGGGCGACATGGTGCACCCCTACCTGCGTCGGCGAAACGGCGAAGAACCGATCGACTACCCCTCAGATGAACTCAAGCCGGTCTTCGAGCGTACGCTCGGCGTGCCGCTGTTTCAGGAGCAGGTCATGGAGCTGGCTATCGTCGCTGCCGAGTACACACCCGGCGAGGCGGATGAGCTACGCCGCAGCATGGCCGCCTGGAAGCGTCATGGCGGGCTCGAACCGCATCGCCAGCGGCTTACCTCGCGCATGCTGGAAAAGGGCTACACGCAGGCGTTCACCAAACGGATCTTTCGCCAGATCGAGGGCTTCGGCAGCTACGGTTTTCCCGAGTCGCACGCGGCCAGCTTCGCCCTGCTCGCCTACGCCAGTTGCTGGCTGAAGTGCCATGAGCCTGCCGCTTACGCCTGCGCTCTGGTCAACAGCTGGCCGATGGGCTTCTACAGCCCGGATCAGGTGCTGCAGGATGCACGGCGGCATGATATCGAGGTGCGTCCCGTGGACGTGCACTACAGCGACTGGGATTGCAGCCTGGAGCCTGATGAACATGGTGAGCCGACCATCCGCCTGGGGCTGAGGATGATTCGTGGCATGCGCGAAGACGACGCTCGCCGTATCGAACAGGCGCGCCAGTGCGGCGCATTCCGTGATGTCGAAGACCTCAGCATACGTGCACGTCTGGATGCATCGGCGCGCGAGCGATTGGCCGATGCAGGCGCGCTCTCCGGCCTGGTTGGCCACCGCTACCAGGCGCGCTGGGCGGTTGCTGGCGTCGAGGAACAGCTGCCGCTGTTCGCAGGCGTGTCTGCGCCGAGTGAAGAAATCCTGAATCTGCCTGCACCATCGCAAGGAGAAGACCTGCTGACCGACTATGCCACGCTTGGCACCACGCTCGGTCCGCATCCTCTGGCCCTGCTGCGCCAGGCGCTGCGCGCGATACGCTGCAAGAGCTCGCTGGAGCTACAGGCAGTTGAGCACGGCCGGCCTGCCAGCATTGCCGGTCTGGTGATCGGCCGGCAAAGACCGCAAACCGCCAGCGGCGTCATTTTCGTCACCCTCGAAGACGAGTTCGGTCTGGTCAATGTGGTCGTCTGGCACGACCTGGCCGAGCGACAGCGACGGGTTCTGGTGCAGTCGCAGATGCTGCGCATCGATGGCCACCTTGAGACCGTCGACGGTGTGCGCCATGTGATCGCCGGGCGCCTGACGGACATGACGACGATGCTGACGGGCCTGGATATCCGCAGCCGCGATTTTCACTGAGCCACTCGCCTGGCCCGCCGCGCGGCGGACCGAGAAAGACGAAAACAAAAAAGAGGCCGCACTGGATTACCAGGCGGCCACAAGTCGTCTTAACCAAAGGAGATGAAGTGGAGCCAGAGCGACGGTTTTAGGGAGAGATGCAAAAGCCGCCGCCCCTGGAATCTTCATCGGTGTGCAGCCTACCGCCATTCGCTGTCCGCACCTCATCGAAGGAGTCGATAGTGATCATTGATCGCCTTCAATAGTGCCTGCACCGGCCCGGTGATATCACTTGGCGGTCCGCCTGGACTGGGCCCTGTCTCGATGCGAGGCCTGACAAGAAAGCACACCAACACCGGGAGCACTCATGCACAAGAAGCACTGTCTCGCGCTGGCTTGCAGCCTCGCGCTTGGCGGGCAGTTGGCTCATGCCAGCAGCCAGTCCGAAGCCAAGGGTTTCGTCGAGGACGCCAACCTCGATCTGTTGCTGCGCAACGCCTACTTCAACCGTGATTACAAAGACAACACCAGCGACGCCAAGACCTGGGGGCAGGGTTTCATCGCTACCTTCGAGTCCGGTTTCACCCAGGGCACAGTCGGCTTCGGCGTCGATGCCTTCGGCCTGCTCGGGGTCAAGCTCGACAGCGGCCGTGGCCGCAACTATCGCCCCTTCTTCAATACCGACAGTGAAGGTCGCCCGGTGGACGACCTGTCCCAGGCCGGTGGTGCGGTGAAGCTGCGCGTTTCCAATACCGTGCTCAAGTACGGCAACCAGTTCCCTTCCCTGCCGGTTATGGCCCATGACGACACCCGTCTGCTGCCACAGTCGTTCACCGGCACCCTGGTCACCAGCAACGAAATCGAAGGCCTTGAGCTCAATGCCGGGCGTTTCAACGCCGACAGCCCGATGGGCGATTCGGCACGCGACCCCAACCGCCTCAAGAGCATCGACGTGCTTGGTGGCAGCTATGCGCTCAACAAGGACCTGAGCGTGGCGCTGTACCACTCCGATCTCGAGGACATGTACAAACGCTACTACGCGAACGTCAATTACAACCTGGCGCTGGCGGCTGAGCAGGCGTTGAATTTCGACTTCAACATCTACCGCACCAAGTACGACACCGACTCCGTCGCAGCCTTGGAGAACGGCGGCGATGGCCAAAGCGATCGCAACACCATCTGGAGTCTGGCGGCCAAGTACAGCATCGGCGCCCATGCCTTCATCGTCGCGCACCAGCGCAACAGCGGCGATGCCGGATTTGCCAAGGATTATGGCGACGGCGGCGGCAGCATCTACCTGGCCAACTCCTACTACTCGGACTTCAACCTGAAGGACGAGCGCTCCTGGCAAGCCAGCTACGAGCTGAATTTTGCCGAGTACGGCGTGCCGGGGATCGTGTCCCTGGAAGTGGTGTAACTGAGGTCTACCCAAAGCGCCGTCAGGCGTAAGAGGAAGGCCATCGTGGTTCTTGGCTAAGGTTGAGTTTGCAGACCTAACCATCACCGGAGAAACCACGAT
>Ga0209911_100118_pt1 | contig 55156 bp, 49 predicted proteins | sample FECB21metaG_FD_188301 | JGI IMG/M metagenome (GOLD analysis project Ga0209911, IMG submission 188301) | Cyanobacterial communities from the Joint Genome Institute, California, USA - FECB-21 (SPAdes) (version 2) | ecosystem: Environmental > Aquatic > Thermal springs > Hot (42-90C) > Microbial mats...
TTACTGATAAAATTAAGACCGAACCCTCTTTTAGACTGGATTCTACCACTACATCTGGCAAGTTTAAAAGTTGAGTAAGGATTCTTTTCATAATTAGTTATACTGAAATATAAATAAGTATACTAATATTTTAGCACGTTAAGTACGCAAGAACCAAACACGCAAATCATCAAAAGTTAAATCTTCAGCTACCTCCATCAACCGATTCTCATACCATACAGGAGGTGTGCGCCGCAAACTAACGCGAAATCTCACCGTTGCACCCGGTGCTACGGGGTCATCAATCTCCTGACCAATTGGTTCTACAACCGCATAACCCTGTCCCGGAACAGGTCGGTAAGGACGCGCCATTGGGTCGCCAAATAACACATAAGCTAGCCAATCCAAGGATTCTGGTACAACTGCTTGAGCCAATTTACGAGCCGTACTAAACGCCACTGCTAAAGTTTGTCCGCTCCAAATACTGTTATAAAAAGTACTAATAAAAGCCGCTTCCACGTCCGCTTGCACAGCCCAAAGAGAACCCACAAAGGCGCTACAACCTGCTCTGACAAAAGTAGAAGCCCAAGTTTGCTCTAATGCAGTTAATTCCATTTGACCCGCATTTACATAACTTAAAGAGACAAGGGGATGATTACGGCGCAAACTTAACTTAGCTGGTTGTACCTCCCGCTCAATTTCCCCAATATCGTTACCGTTATCAATCCGCACTGGTGTATCCTGACGGTTTTCAGTGTTCGCAGATTGACTATAACGAATTAAATGCAAACCACGTATTGATTCAAACAAACTCATATCATTAAATATACCAGCTTGCATGGAAATCGGTGGTGGCGCTCCCGATGAGTACAAAAGCTGATTCCACAATTCGGGCTGTTCCACATTCGCATAATGAGCAACATTCACTGCACCCACGGGAAATTCATAAGGACGTGCTTTTTCTAACTCCCAAAGCCACCTTCCGATAATTAGGCGATCGCCCAAAAATTTCTTTCCATCATGGAATAATTCCCAAGGAAACCGAGCATCTTGGTCGGCGATTATCAGTAAAGTGAAAGGATGATTTAAATTAGCGATGGTGCGGAAAGTGCTTTGCAGTTCTTCTGGGAATAGCGATTTAAAAAGGTATTGACCAAAGGAAACAAGACGAGAACGGAAATCTCCAGGTTGGCTATTTGCGGCATCTTCGAGTGTCGCTTTTAATAACTGTTGTGTTCTTTCGACCCAAATAGCAGATAGAGACTGCGAAGCACAATCAAAATTATCGGCGAATAACAACCGCGATTGGTAGCTATCGATGTGATAATTGAAAACACAAGCAGAAATATCCGCATTCCAAGTAGTCCGTACCTGTAGAATTAAACTTGGTTGGGGAACGGGACGGGAACGAGCTGCGATAAGCGGACGGATTTGGTTTTCTTCAAATGTGTTAATTTCAACTTCAGTTTCTAGAGTTTTTTTGTAGATTTCGCCGACGTAGAGTTCTGCTTGAATTTTGGTTTTACCTGGACGAAGAGCGGTAAGGTTGAAGGTTGCTGTTTGGGTTATGTCCCCAGTGTCGGGGTCTAGGGGTAAGCTGGTGGTGTTGTCGTTGTTGAAGTGGAAGTCAGGAGCATTGAGGATAATGTTGAGCTCGTTCCCGGTGGCTTCGTTTTGGGGAAGTTGAAGAAAATAGCCTTCTCCTGTTGCTTGAATTCGTTTTAAATAAATTAGAATTCCTAGCTCTTCTCCAATCTTGATATTATTTGTATTTTCTAGAGCCTTTACTAAAACCTCATAAATAACAAAACCAGTAATTCTTTCTCTTTCTAATCTAATCTCTGTCTCGCTTTGAACAATAGATTCTGGCAAATTGCTGTCCGATATCTTTTGAAAATTTGCCCGGTAATAATCAAAATTCGACTGGTACTCTTCAAAAAGGTGATGTGCCCCTATCTGCTTTTCTCGAATAATTGCAAATTTATGAGGAAATTCATCTTGATTGTAAATTTCTAAAGCATCTTTGTAGAAAAGAATAGCATACTCAATATAGCTTAAAGTCTCTATAGGATTTAAATTCTTGTCTTGTATTTTCTGAATGTATACATCGCCTATATTGCTACATGTCTCTGCCCAATTATGGGGAAATTCTTCGCGATTATAAACTTCTAATGCTGCTTGATAGTAGCCGATCGCTGTCTTAAGATTTTCTGGTTTGTCTCCTATAATTCTTGTACTAAAAGCTATTCCCAAATTATTTTGAGTTTTAGCCCATTGTTGGGGAAAAACTTGACGGGTGTAGACATTTAAAGCAGCAGTATAAGCAGCAATGGCATTTTCTACATTTTCTCCTTCTATTCTTTTACTATAGGCATCTCCTAAAGCATTTTGTATTTGTGCCCAGTATTCTGGGAAATCTTCGGGAATGCAAATATTCAATGCTGAATTATAAGCATTTATAGCATTTTCCAAATTGTCTAATCTATTGCCCTTTATTCGTTCGGAATAAACATTACCTAAAGAGAAAAGTGATAATACTTTGCCATTGGCATAGTCTATTTCTTCTGCGATAGCTAGTGACTTTTGATGATATTCTACAGCTTTATAAAATTCACCGGAAGCATTATAGGCATCTCCCAAAGCATTAATTACATCTACTCTTTCTTCCGTATTGACATATTCATGCCAAAGATTAGCTAAATATCTTGCTTGCGTTTCCCATTCAGGAGTGATTTTATATATCACTACAGGACGCGCTCTATTTTCTACTTTCTTGTAATAACGAGTAATTGCGTTGTTATTTTCAAGGAATTTAATTGCACTATAAAATACAGTATCAGAAAGCCGCAAATCTGGGTATTGATTTTGTAAACGTTGAATTAATTTATTGCCATAAGAATCCCCTTGTAATAAAGCAGCTAAAACATAGCAAACTGCTAACTCTTGGGACAGATAAGTTGGAGGGAGATTTTCAAAAAAATTCTTTATATCTTCTACCTTAGAGAAAGCGATATACTCTCTTTTATTTTGAATTTTCTGACTATAATATTCATATAATATTTCTTTTCGCTTTTCTAAATCATTACTTAATCTTGCCTCTATATAGTCTTGCCACAATCCAGCTAAATTTTGGGCTTGAGTTTGCCATTCCGAGGAAAGTTGATAAATCCGTCTAGGGCGACCTCTACCTTCAAGCTTTTTCCAATAACCAGTAATTGCCTTATGCTCTTCCAAAAACTTAATTGCACTGTAAAGTACGGTATCAGAAAGCCGATAACTTGTATATTCTGTTTCAAGTTTTTGTATTAATTCAGTACCATATGATTCCCCTTGCAATAAAACAGATAAAATATAGCAAACTACTAATTCTTTACATAGATATGTAGGTGGAGGATTATCAAAAAAGTAATATATATCTTCAAGTTTCATTCATCTACTGACTCTATAACTTGCCGGACTATACAACCCATAAACAAACCCCAACGGATTATTAAGTTATTAAGCTCATTCAAAAAATACCACCTCGTCGCCCGTAATGCCTACCCAATAATAATAATCTTAACGATTTTCTCTCCACTTACTTTATCCTCCACCACCATCTCCCGCAGAAAAAATTGATAAAACACCTTCGTAAAAGCTGCCGCAAATAGATCGGGAACCGGACAAGCTGTAGCAATTACCGCAGCTACATCATGCTGAATATACTTTTTAGGTAAATTGAAAGTCTTATGTAACTCATCCTTACCCCCAGCGGACTGACAAGTATTCAAAAACACCAATGGCTGACAGAGAAATTTTCTCCGACGTAACAAGAATTTATGTGTTTCTAACTCTAATACAAAAGCTAAGCATCATAAAAACCTGGATTTAATTTGAGTGCTTGCTCACAAGATGCGATTGTTTCTGCATAATTTTATTGATTGAGTAATGCCAGTTATAGATTTAGATAGAAAATTTAAACATCATTATTTTTCTTTTGAGTATATTTTTCTACTAGAGCGTGTTTTTACGCTATCAAATATATTTTATTTTTTTTAGCTCATATCTCTAAACCTGCTTGCATTGCCAATATACAGTATGTAACCTAACAATTGTTTGCTGAATTGGGCATAAATTTAACTAAGCTTAAGTCCAGTTGAATCTGAATTCAACTAACAGGATTTGTTAAATAAAAAATATTTAACAAATGTTGTTGTAATACTTAAGTTTGCCCTTTTATCTACAGACAATCGTATTTAGTTGGAATTAAGTAGGTATGGTATATGAAAACGTTATCTACACGCAGAAGACACTTTCTCAAAGATACGGAATATCAATTGCAGCCTTACAGCAGTGGTTCCCATATGCGGGAATTGTTAAGCCTAAGAAGCGTGGTGGTTATTTTGATGCAGCAACAGTTGAAGTAGCTGATATTTTTTATGTGGCTATCAGAATTAGAAGGTTAACTTTTGAGGAATATTTAGACCAGGTAATTCCTGCTGGTGGTTTGGATGCTTATTTACGTCTGGTTAATAAGATGACTCTTTATGATTTTTTGACCAAGCACATATCCGAAGCAGAACAAAACAACCCAATTGTACAAACAGTAATTAGGAGGCTTGAACGTAATGAAGCATATCAATCAGCTAGCACAACAGCTACAAGTGTCACCTGAAGTTGTGCGAAATATTTGCCAATTATTGGATTTAGAGATTAATGAGAATACAATTCCAGAACAAGTTGAATCCCAGTTAGTGAATCTAAAAGCTGCTGCGAATAAAGAAAATATGTCTTTAGAACAAGCTGCTCGGCATTTGATTGAGATGCGCGATCGCAAAACAGAAGTAGGCGATCGCAAGTTCAACAAACGCGAATACATCAAGCAAAGATTTGGTGTAGATCCAGAACAAGCTCCCGGAGATAGTTTTGTAGGAATGCTTTACGGAGATACTGATAGAGGCATTCAGCTAGGACAATTACGTCATCGAGTAGTACTGGAATCTTCTACTCTTGCTCTAGAGGAATTTATATTTAGTGGAACTGGAGATAATTTAAATGAATTTGACCAAGCCCAGGAGCGGATTAACTCGCGCATTGATAATGATTTTTTCGGCAAAGTCAACTGGGGGGAGGAAATTCATCCCTTACTGCTGAATACATCAACACCGCAGCAGAAACAGTTGAAGTCCTCGCAGCAGAAAATAAAGCAATCTCAGAAGAAGTAGTAAATCAAATGCTACCTATTTGTTACCAGTTTCGGGATGAAAGTTTATTACAAATACGGAATAATTCAACAGTTGCAGTTGGTATAAACTTTCTGAGTGTTTTGACTGGAACAGTTGTTGGAACCTGGGTAGCAGTTCCCCCAACTCAAGAAAAGCAAGAAATTATGAGCATTCAACCTATTTTGATTGGAGTGGGGATTGGCGAAATAATTGGGTTAATTTTGGCACTAATTCTAATTTGGAAGAGTAATAAAAATGAAAGCAGCGTTTGATTTTTTGGTTAATACCGCAGGTGGATTATTAATGAACTTGGGCGTTTCTGGAATGGTCGGTCAATTGATGGGAATAGGTGCAACCCTTGCCCTGAATCCATTATTGCTCTTAACCGGAATAGTTGTTGGTGGTACAGGAATTGCTGTTGCCCGCGAATTGAATAAACGCCCGCAATTAAGTTTGATTATTGATAATACTTAGATGAGGGGTTCTAATGTTTACTCCCGTACCCGTTCGAGATAAAAAACCAACTCGAAAGAAGAGAAAGATAAGTATAGGTTTGTGGACGGCTTTCTCCACCGTTGGAGCAATTTCTATAATTGGTGCAGTAGCTTTGATGGTTGGATGGAACCAGCAAATACCTGGGAAGAATCAAATTTCAGCCGTACAGCAAGCTAAGACACAAGTATCTCAAATACGTGAAGTCTACCTAGAAAAACTTACCCGCACTGACTATAACATCGACCATCTTTCCAGTTACTCTTCTGTTGAAGGTGCGCCCACTTTAACCGGCTGGCGACAAATGGCCGCAGCATTATGGGGTCAGCAACTTAAAAGTCAAATATCTACGATGCAAAGTGATGAAAATTCTGGTTTTTACCGCTTGCATTATATGCCTGCATTAGAGATAGTTAAATTCAACTCCCTAGATGTTTTGCTAGAAGCGGCTTCTGGTAATGATACTTTTTATTGGGGATATCGCAAAACCGACGGAACGAAGGTAGAAGAAAAGATTCCTACAGGTGCGGTTGCTGTAATGATATTAGGGAAACTCGAAGCAATCGATTACGCGCAAAACCTGGAATCTCAACCCCTAGTGGATTTGAATCAAATGTTAGTTCAAATTCGCAATGCTCAAGAATCATATTCCCTGGCTCAAGCACAGTTATTACGCGCCCGTGGATATTCAGATCCAGTTGAACAATTAGCTCAAGTAGGAGAAATCCGCGAAAAAATCAAAAAACAACAGGAGGAACGAAAACTTTATTTACAAGAAATGAAGGAAACGGTTAGACCAGCAACTCCGAAGCTAGAAGATACTGAATCTTAAAAAATCACACTCGCGAAGCTCTAATTAATGCTTGTAATCTCAAATCCCAAACCAAGGAGACTGTACCATGTACGTCAAATTTGCTGCTGCGATAGTTTGTATAGCTCTATGTTCGCTTAATGTTGTAGCGGCAGTTAAACGTACTCCTATCCGTACAACTCTTTCTGGTTCAACCCGTACAACGGTAGAGATGATGCCGTCCCCCAATTCATCCGTACATTGGATGAGTGCAATCATCTTTATTGCTGGTTTTGCTAGTTTTCTGGGTTGGGGAATTTCTGATTACAACCATGCAATTGGTGATGAGATTATTGATGATTCGGTAAATATAAAAACCCCCACAATCTCAAATAATGTTCAATTACCTCCACCTATTAATCCTGATGTGAATAGTGTTTCTAGCAATAACTTAATTCATTTTCCCTCCCGCTCCTTATCTAACCATTCCGATCTAGATATAGCGAACCAATCTGAAACATTATCTCCACAAGAATTTTATTCTCAACTCCAACAAGAGGATTTATGGGGAGATGATGATTCCAATCCAAACAATAATGTTAATTAGGAGTTAAATATGTCCAGAAATCGTCGCGATCGCGTTGATATTGATTATTCCGATGGTGGTGCAATTATTCCCACCACACGTTTACAGGGAATGTTAAATCAAGTTCAACAAGGAGGTGTAGTAAATCAGCAGTCGGCTATACCAATGTCTGTTGATTCCCAACCTGTAGAAGTACGATACGTCAATTCACAAACGAGCTATAAACCAAAAGTGCCTCAAATTGAAATTCCCTATGTAGAAACGTGGAAAGCTCACAGATTACACCCCCAGAATCAGGCGCGTTTCTTTTGGTATCCTGCTTACTTCCTCAGCGATTGTATAAAGTCTCCCATCGGTGTGGGTGCTGTTGGGTTGTGGTTATTCGTAATGTTGGTTAATTTTCTACTCAATGGTAGCTATACCGGACCAGGTTATGCTTCCGGGAAGAAGATTGAAGTTGTACCGGAAGAAGCACCTTCGTTTGCCATGCCTGTGTTTCGGCAATTGGAATAATGTTGGTCAAAATTTGCTTTGGAGTAACTTTATTAGTGTGGGTACTCGATATTCTCCAACCGGGGTATCTCAAATTTTATAACTTGGGCGATGTAACTCAAAAAATTAAATTCCCAATCTCCAAGGCGATTATTCCGCAATCCAAACCCACTCCAACTGATTCGATTTGCAAGAATCCTAAGAATAATTTTGAGAAGTTACTGAGTTATACCAATTCTAGTTGTCATAATGCGAATCAAACTGGAAATTGAAAGTAACAATAGCAAAATTGTAGGCTTGAAAGAGTCTGATAGCGGTTTGTCTGTTGGTAGAAATTGGGGATATGCTTTTGCTACTTTGGTTTTATGCATGGCGATCGCACTTCCCCAAGTTTCAGAATGGGTTGAATCCCAACAACCAATTCGGTTACTCCAAAGATTAGCAAAAAATACAAGCAAGCTTACCGACTCAAAAAGTACAGCTTTTCCCACAATTAAAGGTTCACCTATCACCAGTGGTTTTGGTTGGAGAATTCATCCCCTTACTGGGGAACGTAAGTTTCATTACGGCATTGACTTTGGTGCTTCTAAAGGTACTCCAATTTATGCTTTTGAAGCTGGTTTAGTTGAGTTTGCTGGCTGGAAAGGTGGCTATGGAAAAGCTGTCATTATCAATCACGGTGCGGGGAAATCAACTCTTTACGGTCATGCTAGCAAGCTTTCTGTGCGAAAAGGGGAACAGGTTTTACCGGGACAAATAATCGGAAAGGTGGGAAGCACGGGAATGTCCACCGCACCGCATTTACATTTCGAGGTGAGGCTAAATAATAAACCAGTTAACCCGCGTCCCTATTTACAGCAGCATAAAGTAAGCTCTAATTATTCACATCGAATGCAGGCTTTTTTAGCAACTATTCGCTGGGCTGAAACTGGAACAAGTGGGACAGAAAGTTATCGAAAGTTAGTTTTTAATGGCACTTTTGACGATTTTTCAACTCATCCGTTAATTAAACAATGTGCGCCAATTAAGGGAAAGAGAATTTGTTCTACTGCTGCTGGTGCGTATCAAATGCTCGACAAGTCTTGGTGGGATTTACAGCCTAAGTTAAACCTGCCAGATTTTTCTCCCATATCCCAAGATAGGATGGCTATTGAATATATTCGCCGTAACGGTGCTATCTCCGATATTGAGTCAGGTCATTTTGCTAAAGCTGCTTGTAAGGTTGGTAAAATCTGGGCTTCATTTCCGTGTAATTCTTACAACCAAAATCCAAAAGCTATGAGCGAATTGAGTCGCTATTACCAAAAGCAATTATCTCGGATGGTTGTTCGTTAATATGTCAAATTACACCAATGCCGAAATTCATCAAGCTGTTACCGTTCTTAAATCACAAGGATTATCTAACCAAGATATTCTCGCGGAAGCAGAACAATTATTTGATTTTAGCCAACAGTTGTATGTGGCAAATATCCTCCAAGAATCAGATTTTGGTAGTAAAATTATTCGTCCCGTTAAAAATTACGACAATGATTACTTGTTTGAAATTATTTACCAAGCCGTAATCAGCGGTACTGATTATAACCAAATAATTGATGTTTGCTCGGAAGAATTAAATTTGGAAAATTTAGCTTTCTCCAAGCTAGCATTAGAGTATGTTTTAATCAATCGATACATTAGTACATATGAAAGAGATGCTTTCATCCTTGAATTATATAAGCAATATCAAGAAAGTAAATCCTATCAAGATTTAGTTAAGCTTGCTGATTCTACCAAGAACGTTTATCTAAAACAACTGGTTTACAAAACAGCCGAATTAGTTGCAAAGAAAACCGGAGAAACACCATCTTTGTCTTTATCAACTAATAAAACAAACCCGAATTATGGGGATTTAACGAGTAACACCGAACAAGATATTACAGAAGTCGAAGAAAAATTTAATCATAAGGTGGGTGATACTTTAGTCGAAACCCTGAATGATTTTGGCATTAACTGTAGCTATGTCGATACTAAAGTTGGTCCCACTTTCAAACGTGTCAAAATCAAATTGAAAAAGGGAGTTAGCTTCAAGAAGGTTCAAGGACTTGGTAGCGATTTAGTTCAGCAATTGGGAGAAGAACTAGGATTTGAAAACCCACCGATGATATCTGTTGTACCGGGTGCTGTTGTTTTTGATATTCCCAGACTTGAACGACAGATAGCCCATTTCAACGATTACATTGACTTAGTAAGTGAGATTAATATTAATCAAATAGTTATCCCCGGTGGTGTGGATGTTGATGGTAACTATATTGAAATTTCACTTTGCGACTCAAATGTCTACCATACTTTGGGAGGAGGTATGACTGGTGGAGGAAAGAGTCAGTTTGAAAAAGCAATGGTTCTGTATTTGGCATTGCGCTATCCTCCCAGTTTGGTGAAACTTGCTTTGAGCGACGTTAAATTAGTATCCCTAACTTGCTTCAATGGACTTCCTCATCTGATCGCACCCGTTGCAGAAGATGCAGCTAATACCCTGCAAATTTTTGATTACTTAGTAGCAGAGCAAGAACTTCGCTACGAGGAATTTAAACGAGTGGGGGTTGAAAATATTAAAGAGTACAATCAAATGTTTCCCGATTGTCCTATACCTCGTATAGTTTCTGTAACTGACGAATGTTTTGATTTACTTTCAGACAGTACCTACAAAGACTCAATTGAAATGGATTTGATGAAGCTGTTAGCTAAAGCAGGTGCTGCGGGAATCAATATTTTTCTGTTTACCCAACGTCCCGATAAAGATGTAATGAAACCCTTGATTAGGTCAAATTGTTCGGGTAAAGTTGCTTTTATGGTATCCCGTCCTGAAGACAGTGGAATTATTCTGGGGAATCCCGACGATAACCGTGCTGCTAGTTTATTAGGTAGCGGGGATATGCTTTACAAGTCTCCCAAAGGTGTTATGCGTCTTCAAGGTTTGTATTTAGGTACAAAAGTCGATTTTGGGGATTATCTCAATCAAGCTATGAGTACGCATAAAGATACTTCTTGTTGGGATTCGGGGTTAGAATTTTCTAGCTTTTCAATTGATAATACTTCTAATCATCAAACGGGAGCTAAAAATTCAAATAAATCCACAACTGATTCGCTTGTGAAGAATAATCAATCGGAGGCAGTTTCTTTTAGTATTAACCTTAATGATTTAGCTAAATCTCAAATTCATTCTCTCCACAGCCGAGGTTACGAGTTGCATCAAATATTGCAAGAAGTCTTTAAATTATCGCGTTCTGATGGTAGGAGATATAGGCGAATCAGGGACATTGTTGCTGAATTTATTGCTAGTTTAGAAGACCAAAATCAAGATGATATTTGAAAATTACATAATAGGTGATATTCCTGGTGAATTTGTTGCAGTAGCAATAAAGTAAGTTCAATTCTTACTATTACCATTGGGGATAAATGATTGCCGATACTGAAAATATTAGTACAGAATTATTTTAATTCTGAAAAATAATGGAGTAAGGTGTAGGCTAATTATTTTCCTCAAATCCCGATTTTCAATATGCCGGGGCAAGAGTAATTTTTGCTTTTGTTACCCGTATTAGAGAGGGATAAACTATGTTTAAGAAACTTTGTATCAAAGTATTTCAAGCAATTAATCTGACAGTGGGAGCAACTTCATTAGCTGCAATTGCTGTTGGTGCAATAGCAGTTTTTGGCGGTGCTGGCTTATTTAGTCTTGAAAAAGCTGGAGTAAAGACAATACCAGATAAACGAATTCAACAAACATTATATCTAGGAATGGGTTCTACTCTTCTAGGAGGTGTTGGGTTTGTATCTGCTTCTTTCGCTGCTGCGTGTGTTGCTTCACTTTTAGATGGAGTTGACTGGGATGATGATGATGAATTTCTAACTTCTAATAATACTAATTCTGTAGTATTTAAGTCGAGTGCGAGTATCCCAACGACTGAAAATAATGATTTGCTATATCTTTATCAGATAATGCGAATTGAAGGTTGTTCTCATCTCGATACGAAGTTGATTGTTGGAAGGACAGAAGATGAAGCCTTACAAAAAGTTGTTATTTACGATTTTTTAGATTCCCGTCGGAAAGATAGCTTAATGGAAATATTCGATGTAGATTTTGATGAAGATAAGTTAATTGGAAAAGCTTTTTCATCCTTAAAATCAAATCCTTGGAATGCTGTTTGTGAATTTGTTGATTTCTACCGTCCTCAATTAGAATTTAAATCGTCCTACGAGGACTTTTCTAGTTTTAATCTAGAAATATGTGCTGGATGTCGCAATTTTCATGGAGCAAATAAAATAGTTTCCGGAATGCATCCATATGGGTGGGATGATAGTTGTACTTGCCCCGATTGGCAGTCCGATAAACATCAAAAGCGGGTTTATTTTCCATTCGAGCGCGAAGAGACTATTGAGCAGTTGAATCAAAGTATACAAATAAATCAAGCAACTTTGATAAAAAATGACAACGGTACTTTAACTCTTTGGGATGATTATACTAATCGTAGATTTCATTTTTCGTGGGCAGGAAAACTTCAAGATGATTTAGACAAACTAGTGGAATTGGGCGAACACGCTCGATTGCTTTCTTATATTCAATATTTTTCAGGAAGAACTGTAATTGAATTTGACTATTCATCTAAAATTGATGAATTTGCTCAACAATTAAAGGGTGTTGCTACCGTTGAAATTAACGATACGGGCATTAATGTCAGAGTTAATCATTGCCCAAAGTTCAATATAAAGATTAAACGGCAATACCGTTTTCGTTTTGATGGTATTCCATTGTATCCTTACGAATCGATTGTACCGCAAGAACTTAAATACAATTACAATCTTGTTACTTTTGTTGAATGGTTGAAAGTTAATAAAGCTAGGGTAAGTCAATGAATCAAAGTTCCAGCTTCAATCTAGAAATATCAAGAAGAACCTATCAGAAGTTATGGTGTATATCGATTCATCTCTTGAAAAACACTGCAAATTTTCGGGGACTTAGTTTATCTACTACAAAAAAGTAGTAAAACTCTCTTTCCTTCAGGATTATGGGCATGATTTGTTAGATACATTCAGTACGGGGAGGAATCTCCCCACTACTGGGTGATATCAAAAAATCATCCAATAATTATTTGGAGGAGCTACAATGTTTAAATTTTTGTTTGATTGTTCGGCATTTGAAATTTCTACTACCATTCAAACTATCAACAATATCTTGTTTCCGGTTGTTTTGTTTGCTATTATCTTTATTGTAATGTGCGAGATTTTCTTAATTGATATTGTAGTTGATGAAAATTTACCGATGATGGATAAACAATTCATCCCTGGTGTTGTCAAAACTCAAATTGATAAGAATATTCCTTATCAAAAAGATGAACCAAACGTCGAAAACTTGCTTTCTAATATGGAAGTAAAAATCGGCAATTACAAAATTGAAATGGAAGTGCTTGATATTGATAGAGAACAAATCGGTGTTCGCCCTCGTCGAACAACAAGTTAAACACGTAGAAATATTGGCGATTAGTGAGTGAAAAGCCTCGGCATTTTGATTGGGATTTATTTCATCCGAAGAAACTTAATAGTTGACCTAATAAACTAGCTTATTGCCAATGGAAGCAATGGACGATAAGTCAACAAGCACATTTTCCAATTCCTTCGGTTCTAATTTGTGTAAACCACCTCCGTACACCCGACCTCCCGAAATTAGAGCTTCATCCGAAATATTCTTTAAAGCAAGCCACACATCCTTTTTCAATGAAGGTTGATTTGAAAAAGCTTCATTTAAAATAGTTTTTGGGTATAACATCAAGTAAACATTAGTGGCGATAAGCAAAGCTTAACGCCCATAGGGCGTAACGCACTGGAATGATTCAAGATAAATCGGAATGGTTTTCTGCGACTGCTATTAGTTCGTCCGTCCGCGCTTAATAGTAAATAAATCTTTTAATTTAAATTGTTTGGAATTGAAGTTTTTTGGTTTAGATATTAATCCAATGCTAGTCCACTTGGAAATATTACGTAATGTATCAGATGTAACTAAATTTCTCTCTTTAGGTGCTGTAAGGCTATAATTGAGGTAAAGCAGCATCTAGAACATGGAAGCTTCAGAAACTGGCTTAGAATTGAGTTTAATTGGAGTGTATCAACTGCCACCAAATTTATGCAAGTTTGGGAGCAGTTCAAATGCGTAAATTTTACACATTTGAATATCACTGCTTCAACTCTCTATCTGATTGCTGCCCCTTCTACGCCTAAAGAAGCAAGAGATGAAGTCTTGGAACGTTCTTCAAATGGAGAGAATATTGGCTATACTAATGCAGAAAACCTAGCATTATATGCTCCTGTATTTAACTGCATACTGCGGATTCAATCTTGCCTAAGCTTGTTAGTTCCTTAACTGGAGCATTTTTGTAGAGTGTTTTAGTGATGGCACAACCGTAATGGATTAAAAGTTGGTTTTCTTCTGTCATGGTAGTTTCGCCTGTCTTATGATCGCTTGATTATCCCTTTACCATCTCATACTTTATTTATATTTATTATAAGAATAAAAACTGGGATGCACCCAAAGGACTTTTATCTCAGTTTTTGCTCTAATCAGTTAAATTACTGATAGAATTGCACTGTTGTGCATAATGCTTCTTCTAATTCACCCATATAAACTATAGAACACTATAAACAAGGAAGAGTAGCGAGCAAACGTTTAAAATTTATTGGAATTGTTGTTGCGATAGCGAAGCGAGTAAGGCAAGCAGATGTGTTTCCGGATTGGTAAAGCGGAATATTTATGCATTATTATGACCATTTCCATGACCGTTTCTATACCCATATAAACAAGGAGAATGATTGCAATGTCTGAGAGTGGAGAATTTCCAAAAAATTTTAAAGAACAAATAACTAGTAAGGATTCTAATCTCATAGAAAATCGAGATTATACTTTAATTATTGATAAAAGTGGAAGCATGGCTACCAAAGATGAAAAGGGTGGTAGAAGCAGATGGGCAGCAATGGAAGAGTCAACTTTTGCATTGGCAAGTAAATGCGAAGAGTATAGCCAAGATGGTATTACTGTTTATGTATTTTCAACTGACTATGTACGTTATGATAACGTGACACAGAGTAAGATAACAAAAATTTTCAAAGAAAATGATCCCTTTGGTAGTACTAATCTGGCATCTGTACTGAAACACGCAACCGATAGCTACATTAACCGTAAGAACGAGGGGAAAAGTAAGCCTAATGGCGAGACAATTTTAGTCGTAACAGATGGAGTACCAGATGATGGCGAAGCAGTGAAGAAAGTGATTATTGAGGCTTCTAATAGAATAGACCGAGATGAAGAGCTAGGAATTTCTCTCATTCAAATTGGCACAGATAAAGAAGCAACTAAGTTTCTTAAGGAACTGGATGATGAATTAAAAGGCAATGATGAACTAAAAGACACTGAGGCTAAGCTAAAGGCAAAGTTTGATATATGCGATACGGTTACCATACAGGATATAGAAAAAAATAACATGAGACTCTATGAGGTGTTGCTCAACGCGATTATTGACTGAGGAGGCTGAGAAACTAGTGTGACATCTCATGAATACTCCCGGAGAAATCAACCAAATCTTTGAGATTCAAATAATGGTGTTGCATAACGCTCTTCTGTCACTTTCCGAAAAATTTTGAATTTTATTAATCTTGAAACTCTTGTAAGCAAAGCGATTGCGGATTTATTTACTAATAGAAAATCAAGCCATGTAAAAAATGGATAAAATTCTATTAATTTCCAAATTTTGCATTTTAAAATCCTTCCTATCTATAGTTTTCAAGAAATCATTAAAGTTTTTTAGTATTAGTAAAAACTGGAGAGTTACAGAAGAGGGTTAAAGTACAAAAATAAGTATCTATCTAAAGACACATTTTCCGTATATTTACTCTCTACAAGTAGATTCTTTACAACTAGTTGTGTAAAATTTGTTTCGTTACTAAATGTAATTAAAGTGTTCGATAGGAATCTGTTATAGATAAGCCTCAAAATCCGAAAATTTATGCAATGGTAACTCAGGATGCTCTAAAACGTTAAAACTGCATAAGTTGCTTTCAGGCGCACCTATTTACTATGTAGCATGAGGATTTACCTCCTTTTCGAGAAAATCTTTTCCATATTTAATATAACCAGGTAATCATGACTCGTAATATCTATGCGCTGCTTGTTGGCATTGACGAATACCCTAACCCTATCCGGATTTTAAATGGATGTGTAAACGATATCACTGTAGTAGAAGAGTATTTGCAAGAACGAGTGGCTAGCAAAGAATACCAAGTATACATACGTAAACTTATTAACAAAGAAGCAACACGTGACGCTATCATTAATGGATTTCGTCAACATCTGCGCCAAGCAGGCAGTAACGATATTGCCCTTTTCTATTACAGCGGTCATGGTGCCCAAGAACAAGCACCCAAGGAATTTTGGCACTTAGAACCCGACCGATTAGACGAAACTTTAGTATGTTATGATAGTCGCTTTGAAGGTAGTTGGGATTTAGCAGATAAAGAATTGGCAAAACTTGTTGCCGAAGTTTCTGCAAAAAATCCTCATATTTTGGTAATTTTGGATTGCTGTCATTCTGGTTCCGGTACCAAAAATCCTGTAATCCCAACAGGAGTACGTCGCGCATCGACTGACTACCGAGAACGACCATTAGAAAGCTTTATATTTTCTTTAACAGAATTAAAACAACTTATGAGTTTTCATAATTCAGAAAACCCAACTGGTTGGAATTTGCCCAAAGGTCGTCATATTCTATTAGGTGCGTGTCGAGATATTGAAGAAGCGAGGGAATGCATAGTTAATGGTATTCAGCGCGGTGCTTTCTCATATTTTTTGATGGATACGTTGCAACGTACTAACGGTAAATTAACCTATCGAGACTTATTTGAACGGGCAAATTCCTTAGTCCGCAATCAATTGAAAACTCAATCGCCACAATTAGAATTTACCCATCCTGGCGATGAATTGCAATATTTCCTTAATGGTGCCATTGCTGAACGCACTCCCTACTTTATTGTCAAACATGAGTACTTAGGTTGGGTGATTGATGGAGGTGCTGTGCGTGGAGTTCAAGCACCTTCAGGTAATGAAACAACTCTCCTAGCACTCTTCCCCTATGACAGCGGCACTGAAGACCTCCGCGACTCATCAAAGTCTATCGGTGAAGCCGAAGTTACTCAGGTATTACCGCATCAAAGCGTTGTGAAAATTAGCGGTATGCAGAATTTACAGCATGACGACTACTTTAAAGCCGTCATTACTAGTTTGCCCTTACCACCATTAGGTGTTTACATTGAAGGAGAATCATCTGGCACAGATTTAATACGTAAAGCAATGCAATCTGCGGGTCTAAATAACAAACCTTCAGCTTATGTTTGCGAACAAAAGGAACGCACCGCACAGTTACACCTGCTGTGTCGCAACAAGCAATATCTGATTTCTCGTTCCTCAGATAACCGTTCTTTAGTGCCAGAACTTAACGGTTACACACTTGAAAATGCATACCAGGTGATTGAACGTTTAGAACATATTGCACGCTGGACTAATGTTGTTAAACTCCAGAGTTCTTCAACTAGCCAGATTCAAACTGGTGACGTAGAGATGAAGCTTATATTTGCTGATAACAACTTAGTTCAATCTTCAAATATGCGTCTGGAGTATAAAAAGCAGCAGGGTGAATGGCGATCGCCTGCCTTTCGGCTCAAATTGACAAACAAAAGCAAGAAAATACTTTACTGTGCTTTGCTCAACTTAACAGACCGTTTCGCCATTAGCGCCCCATTTTTTACAACAGGTAGTGTGCGGCTGGAACCAGGAGAAGAAACTTGGGCTTTAGATGCAGTCTTCGTAGAACTGGAAGTGCCAGACGAATTGTACGAGCGAGGAATTAACGAATGCAAAGACATCATCAAGTTAATTATTAGTACTGCTGAGTTTGATGCGAGATTAATTACTCAGGAAAAACTTGACATTCCTCGACCAAAAACACGAAGTTCACCATCCCCACGGCAAAGTACGCTCGAACGCCTAATGAATCGAGTTCAATATCGTGATATCAAGCCTAGTACTTCTGGAAGGATAGACGATTGGTACACAGAAGAGATCACAATTACCACTGTTCGTCCAAAGTTCTAAGTTGCGCCATTGAGTAACTACATTACTCAATGACTCAATTTATTAAACTACAAATTTCAGAAAATCTCAGACTTTACTCTAAAATTTCTAATTCTTTCTTTTTGCAAAGAGAAATAAGTATAGAATCTACAACTGAATTACATGGGATAATTTTAATATGAGTAATTCCATAAATGAATTTAATAATAGTTTTGCAGTCATTATCGGGATTAATGAATACAAATACGTTGACAAGTTAAAGACAGCAGTTGCAGATGCTGAGGAACTTAAGAAAATTCTTGAAACAAGACATACAGCACTGAAAAAGGAGTATCAAGAGAAAAACAAATATGATGTGCTGTTACTAAAAGATGAAGAAGCAACAAAAACAAATTTAACTAAACTACTGAACAGCTTCCAAAAAGGAAAAATATGGTGTGATAAAGATGGAAAGACAGAAAAAACAGTTAACACAAATGACCGCTTGCTATTTTATTTTGCCGGACATGGAGTTGCCTTGGATGCTAAAGAAAGTCAAGAAGGGCCAGTTGGTTACTTTATTCCTCAAGATGCAGAAGATAGTAAAGTCGAAACTTATTTGCCAATGCAGGAATTACATGATGCGCTCAATAAACTTAAATGTCGGCATATGTTAGCAATTCTCGATTGCTGCTTTGCTGGTGCTTTTCATTGGGTGACAAGAGACATCAGAAGCACAGGCAAAGTTTATAAGGAACGTTATGACCGTTTTATTCAAGATCGGGCATGGCAAGTTATCACTTCGGCAGCCTACGACCAAAAAGCTTTGGATTTTGTGAAAAAACGAGAACCAATTCAAGATGGGAAAAAGGTCTACTCTCCTTTTGCTAAAGCACTTTTTGAAGCCTTATCACAGGAATCGAAGCAACAAAATGCAGATGCAAATAACGATGGCATTATTACCACAAACGAACTTTATTTGTATTTGCGGGACAAAGTAGAAAGTGCAGATAATAATGGACAATTCCAGCGACAAACTCCTGGTTATTGTCCATTAAGAAAACATGACAAAGGAGAGTTTATCTTTCTGTTACCCAGCTTTGATATAAATAAATTGGAGAAGGCACCACCGATTAATAAAAAAAATAATCCTTATAGAGGATTGGAGTCTTATGAAGAAGAACACAGTGATTTTTTCTTTGGAAGAGACAAAGCGATCACGGAGCTTTATAAGAAAGTTAATCGAGAGATAGTCAATCAAAATGCTTTGACAGTAGTTGTAGGTGCTAGTGGAATAGGTAAGTCTAGTTTAGTTAATGCAGGATTAATTCCTAACTGGAGAAGGGAGCAGTTAAATTACCTAGAAGAAAAATTAAAGGGCTTACAGAAGCAGATAGATGACTATCGGGAGCAAGAAGAGCAATTAGAAAAATCAATAAAACTGAATGAACAAAAAGAAGAATTAGAGAAAGAAAAAGAAAGGCTAGAAGATTTAAATGCACAAGAAAATGAATTAAAAGAAATATTAAATAAATTAAAAAAAAGAAAAATGAATCAGAGTCTATTGGATTGGAAAAAAGAATTTAATGAAAAAATAACTCATTACTTGGTTAATTCAAATGAAATAATAACATCCTCAAAACAAGAAGAAGTAAAAACAAAATTAGAAAATTGGCTACATCAGCATTGCCTATTAGAAACTTTTAATAATCAAGTAGGAGAAGCAAAAACAATCTATTTTTTAGATATATTACAAGATCGATTGGAAAATTTACAAAAGCAATTAAAGATAGAATTTCACTCTAATTTAAAAGAAGATTTACAGAGAATAGCAGATAAAATAGCAATCGAAATTAAAAACTTGATTGAAGAAAAGTATAATAATATAGAAATAGAAAAAAATATTGTAAAAAATTTACAGCAACAATTAGAATTAATTGTAAAAAAATCGAGAAAGCAGTTAGAAATACAGGCTCAGTGGTATACTATTAGGCTACGTCTTGGAAAATCTCCAATCAAAGCGTTGAATGATAGCTTAGATCAGGTTCTTCGTTTCGCTACTCCTAACCAAGCTGATGAGCAAGCAAAGGAAAATAAAACTACTTCGCTAAACAAGAACAGCAACAAAAGCAACTGGATTGAGTTTTTCTTTTCTCGCTTCTCTTTTTTCGAGAAGCCTAATACTTCGACTCAGATTCAGTCCTCTCAAGGAGAAAACAAAGAAAAAGAGGAACTTGATCGTAGATTAGATGAATGGAAGAACTATAACTCTACAAGGTTTGGCGAGCAGCGATTGTTAGTAATTGACCAGTTTGAAGAATTGTTTACCGTCTGTCAAGATGACGAAGAGCAGAAGAATTTTCTGAATTGGCTGGCATATATAATAAATAAAAATTCAGAATGGTTACGGATTGTATTAATAGTACGTTCGGAGTTTGAACTACAAATTCAAAAGTCTGACCTTAATAAATATTGGACAGAAGCTCAATTTCTAGTAGAAAAAATGACTCGCTCGGAGCTACAACAGGCGATAGAAGGACCCGCTACACCTAGTGTGATAAATTTTGAGAAAGATGAAAATGGTAACTATTTACTAGATAAGTTGCTGGATGAGGTAGGACAAATTCAAGGAGCATTACCTTTACTATCTTTAATCCTACATGAGCTTTACAACAAGCTTTCAGAGAAAAATTATGAAGAACGTCGCACTCTTACCCTAAAAGATTATGAAGAACTAGGTGGGGTGGCAGAAGTGCTAACTAACAAATTGGAATCAGAATATGAGAAATTTGTTCTATCAAATTCCTTAAATGAATTATTGCAGAATGTACGCATAAATTTTCAAAATGCATGCAACGCCATAATATTCCTATATTTTTTAGTAGAACTGCAAGAAGCTAGAGCAATAGACATCTTCAAAGAAAATGACTCCTTCCACAAATTTGAGGCTTCTTACAATAAATTCGAGGAGTTGTACAAGGAAAATGAGGCGGAATGCCAGACAAGGGAGAAAGCTATCCGGAATCTAATGTTACGTATGGTGGCGATGGACACTCAGTTAGCTCGCCGACCTGTATCAATGCCCGAACTCAAATATTCACAGTCAGAAGATAAGCAGATCGAGAGAGCAATTGAGGCATTTGTAAACGCACGACTCCTTATGAAAGAAGGAGATATAGTTGAACCTGTACACGACTTTATAGTACTTAAATGGAGTAGGTTGCGGACGTGGATAGAAGATGCAAATAAAAACATGCTTTTAAGCCTGCGACGGCGATTGACGGAGGATGCTTTGGATTGGGTGAACAATAAGAAGGAGCAAAACTATCTCTGGCATTATAATCCTCGCCTTGAGTTACTAGAAAAAGTAGTCAACTCAGATGATAACTGGCTCAACCAATTAGAAAACGAGTTTGTTAAAGAAAGCCTGACATACAAGCAGGTAGTTATAAAAGCAGAACAAGAATATAACAAGCTCGTCAATTCAGCGCAACCAGATCAGAACTTACAAAGCTCGGATTGGGAGAAAACTATCCGGAACGTGATGCTACGTATGGTGGTAATTGACAGTAATTTAGCTTACTCTCACCAACGTGTGTTAATGTCTGAACTAGTGTATCCAAAGCCAGAAGAAAATAAGCGGGTAAATCAGGTAATCAAGGCATTTGTAAGCGTAGGCTTGTTTTTGAAAGAACCACCGAATGAGGAAATTTATGTCACACCTGTAGACCATGTTTTAATGCAGGACTGGAAAAGGCTATGGGAATGGAAATTGAAACACAAAGAAGATTTAGTTTTATTAAGACAGTTGACAAAAGCTGCTATGGATTGGCAAAACAATGGGAAGGAGCAAAATTATCTCTGGCATAATGACCATCGCCTTGAGTTACTAGAAAAAGTAGTCAAATCAGGTGATAACTGGCTCAACCAATTAGAAAATGAGTTTGTCCAGAAAAGCTTGACACACAGCCAGATAGTTATAAAAGCAGAACAACTATATAAGGAGTTTGTTAATTCAAAGCAACTAAATCAGAACTCACAAAGCCCAGATTGGGAGAAAACTATTCGGAATGTGATGCTGCGTATGGTAGTGGTAGATAAGAGTGAATTGACTTACCGACCTGTATTAATGTCTGAACTAATGTATCCAGAGCCAGAAAATAAGCAAGTGAATCAGGTAGTCGAGGCATTTGTTAGGAAAGATTTGTTTTTGAAAGAACAACCGAATGAGGAAATTTATGTCAAACCTGTAGACGATGCCTTAATGCAGGAATGGAACAGGCTATGGATATGGAAATTGAAACACAAAGGAAATTTAATTTTATTAAGACAGTTGACAAAAGCTGCTATGGATTGGCAAAACAATGGGAAGGAGCAAAATTACCTCTGGCATAATGACCATCGCCTTGAGTTACTAGAAAAAGTAGTCAACTCAGATGATAACTGGCTCAACCAATTAGAAAATGAGTTTGTCAAGAAAAGTATTGAGAAAAAACGCTCCGATCTAACTAGATCCCCTGTTTTGCGGACTTTACCTTTACTTGTTCTTCCTGTGACACTAGTTTTTTGGATTTTGTCAAGCACCCAGCGAACCGTTGAGCATCAGATAGCCAAACCTGTAATCAGCAGAGGTGAAGAAATCCTCACATCCCCTAACAAATTCACTTGGTTAAAACTGACTGGCACAAAGGCGATCGCTACTGGTAATTTTGATAGAGCTGTAAAATACTTAAAAGAATACCGGGAAAAACAACCCAACGATCCAGAAGCCTTAATTTACTTGAACAACGCCATTATTGGCAATGGTAAGTCCTATACGATCGCCACATCTGTTCCTATTAGTAGTGATATCAATGGTGCTTTAGAGATGTTGCGGGGAGTTGCCCAAGCTCAAGATGAAATTAACAGCAAAGAAGAGGGTATTAATGGCGTGCCGTTGCGCGTACTGATTGCCGATGATAATAATAATCCCGATGTTGCTAAACAGATTGCGGAAAAATTTATTCAAGATTCTAGGATACTGGGAGTAGTGGGTCATTATTCCAGTGATGCCACCTTGGCAGCAAGCGAGATTTATAAAGGTGGAAAGCTGGTAGCTATTTCCCCAGTCAGTACCTCTGTAAGACTAAAGGGCTTCAGTAACTACCTTTTCCGTACTGTTCCCAATGATGCTGTAGCAGCAAGGACACTGGTAGATTATATGCTGAACCAGTTAGGGAAGAAAAAAGCAGCCATTTTCTATAGTTCCAAGAGTGAGTATAGCCAATCCCTAAAGAAAGAGTTTTTGAGCGCAATTCCTTCAATAGAAAATCAATTAGTATTTGACCTGTCTAATTCTGATTTTGATCCAAATGTAGAACCAGCCATTAAGCAAGGGGCTGAGGTGCTGGTGTTACTAGCGAATACAAAAGAACTTGACAATGCCCTAAAGGTAGTCAAAGCAAATCGTCAACAGCTTCCCCTATTGGCGGGAGATGATGTTTATACACCTAAAGTTTTAAAAGAAGGCGCAGAAGACGCAGTTGGTATGATTGTTTCAGTTCCCTGGCACATTTTAGCTGAGTCTGAATCTAATTTTGCAGAAACCTCTAAAAAGATTTGGCAAGGAGCGGAAGTTAACTGGCGTACTGCAATGTCTTACGATGCTACTTTAAGTTTGATTTCTGCAATCAAACGAAACCCTACTCGGGAAGGAATAGCTAAAACTCTCATATCAAAGAACTTTACTGTAAAAGGCGCAACTGGAGAGATCGAGTTTTTAAATGGCGAGCGGTTCCAACCAATTCAACTTGTTAAAATTGTTAAAACAGGTTCTCCCTCAAAATCCGGCTACGGGTATGATTTTATTCCGGAAAGTAAATAGAAATAGTGGTAGAAAACCTCAAACCCTCCCTCTATTATGCAACGCCCAATTTGCGTGATTGCCTCAGTAGCCAATACTATTTTACCCACCGGAATATTGACAGGTTTTGATTTAAAATAATCAACTCTATCTCGATGAATCTAAGTGTATAGCCTAATTGTTACCGAGTATTTAATACTTGCTGAGATGTCATGATCATAGTTGACAGATGATTTTCACTTAATCCATTGTTAGCAGCTTTTATAATCACTTCTGCTAATTGATTTAAGGTTAAATTTGAGATGCTAATTGCCATTTGCTCGACAGTTGCATCCGATGTCTTGTCGTAAATTGTAACTATATCTTTGATATTATTTGTAACCTGCTGGTTTTCAAACACTACAGAAGTTTGTGATTCTTCTTGCGTTCGTGTTTCTTTTGGAGTCAAATCTTGTTTTTTAATAAGAGCCTCGGAAGTTTGGTAATGCATTGTTTCTATAACTTTGACTGGTTCGTGAAGCTGAAGTGAAGGAATTTTCGGTTCAACTGCTCCCTTTTTGGTTTTCCTATATTGACTGACAATTTTTTTTGCATTAGTATAGCCAATATTCTCTCCATTTGAAGAACGTTCTAAGACTTCATCTCTTGCTTCTTTAGGCGTAGAAGGGGCAGCAATCAGATAGAGAGTTGAAGCAGTGATATTCAAATGTGTAAAATTTACGCATTTGAACTGCTCCCAAACTTGCATAAATTTGGTGGCAGTTGATACACTCCAATTAAACTCAATTCTAAGCCAGTTTCTGAAGCTTCCATGTCCTAGATGCTGCTTTACCTCAATTAGGTTATGTCCAATATCAATAATATCTTGAGAACTACGCCGCATTAGCGACTTAATCTCGTTGGTACGCTGTTGAATAACTCTTTGTTTTTCAGCTTCTAAAACACCATATTCAAAGTCTAAAGTTTCCTGGCTCATGTGTAATGACCTCATTTTCTTATAAAAAAACAATTACATTTTGTAATAGGAATTTTATTCCAACGCTAAATTGTATATGGGTGCCAGTAAGATCGAGTTATGCACTTGACCAAGATTAATGGGATTCACGCTCCGTTTCAAAGGAGCGTTCGTCAAGGACTTAAATCGCCAAATTTTTCGGTCTCCAATCGCATTTGAAGTTGGCGAATAGCTTTGATAATTTGCGCCTGTTGACAACTGAAAAATTCAATTCTGCGAATGCCTGGAAGCTTTATTATACATGATTTTAAATGTGGGAGCATCCACATCGCTCATTAGTAATCAATCTCATAAGAAGCCTCCCAAAAAAATGTAAATATTTGTAACTTTTTCTAGACGATTTGGATAAAAGCCACGATTACCATCCGATAGTTTTTAGAGGATTAAGATTCTCACAAATTAATAATTTATGAACGAGCAACAGCTTCAGGAGCTAGCTCTAAAAGCCCAACAGCACCCACTAGGTACAACTGCTAGACGGATAACTTTATCAAAACTAATCAATGGTATATACCACTCAAGCAAACTTTGCTACCCATATAAAGGTCAATTTCAAGGAGTTTATGAACAAATTTATCAGGAGGCAGTACAAGACCTATTTTTGTATATCTGTAAAAATATTGACAAATACGACCCGGAGCGTGGTGCATTTATGACTTGGATGAATATGTTATTGAGTCAACGTTTTTTTAAAGAAGCTATTCCCAAAATAATTGGCAACACCAATGAAATTAACATAGAAAGCTCTGTCTTAGAAAATCTGGAAGATTTGGCTTTTAAGAATAGCAAGGAAGAGGATAATTATATCTCCGCTTTTAAAAAAATCAGAAGATATATAGAAATAGACCCAAAAGGAATTTTTAAACAAGCACATATCAAAAAATATCCCAAAGTAAATTTCCAAGAAATTGCCGTTAAAAGATGGTCAGGTATATCTTGGAAAGACATTTCAGAAGAATTGAATATTCCAGTTGCAACATTAAGTAATTTTTATCAGCGAACTTTAGAAAAATTTCGCGATGAATTTAGAAATTTATGTAGTGTTGAAGACTTAACTTAGACCAAACAAATCATGAGTAACATGGCAACTATTTCTACATTTACTGGTCCGATATCGACCGTCGCTTATAGGCTAGCAGAAAAATGGTCAAAACAGCAAGCTACGCCCGAAAAAGGTCAGCAGGTTTTGCTTAATACCTTGTCTGTATCTTTCATGAATTTCTATCTAGAATGTATGGAGTTTGAAACTGACCTGGAAGCGAGTGACAGTTGGAATCCGGTACAACAAACTCTTATGGATGTAGCTGATTTATTAATTAAAAATTTGGGGAAGTTGGAATGCCGTCCGGTGTTAGAAAATGCACAGTTTGTTTATGTGCCACCGGAAGTCCAATCAAACCGGATTGGCTATGTAGTTGTGGAAATAAGTGAATCTTTCCAATCAGCTAAGTTATTAGGATTTGTTAAGGAGATATCAATTTATAACTTGCCTATTAACCAACTACAACCTCTAGAAAATTTACTGGATTATTTAGAATCTCTAGAATTACAAACAACTAAATATAAGAATCAAAACTTGGTATCATCTAATCAAAATTTTGATTCATCTAGCCAAAGTGTTGTGAACTTAAAAAGATGGTTTGAGAATATTTGTGATTCAGGTTGGTCAACAATTCAATCTATATTTTTAACTGAACCAGTTTGGCAATTTAGAAGTGCTGAAGATGGGTTAAAAAGCTCTGTTGAACGGGCTAAATTGATTGATTTTGGGATAAAAGCTAACAGGGCATCAGTAGGAATAGTTGTTAAAGTCAGTCATGACGAAAACAACTTGGACGAGATGAAAATTATTGTGGAGTTACATCCAACAAATGGTCAAGAGTACTTGCCACCTTCTCTTCATGTGATGATTTTAGATGAAGAAGAAACTGCTGTTATGGAAGCTAAATCTAAAAACGATAACAAAAAAATTTCATTGGAGTTTGACGCTGGAGTGGGAGATAATTTCAGCGTCAAGATAGGTTTAGGAGATGTCAGCGTGATAGAGAATTTTGTTATCTAAACTGAACACAATTTTTGAGTCACCAATTAACACAGTGGGAGACTAAACTAGGGTTATATATTAAGTAGTTTAGGTAATTGCCTGTAATTATTTAATTAAAAACTATTTCCCTAATAACTACAAATGATAAATCTGAAGAGTGCAAAATTTCACCCAAAGGGAACAGGACTTACGCATCAATAACGTAATTACGATATTGTAACTGTAGGGTAGACGCATAGCTTCGCTTACTGCGGAGCGTGTCGCAAAGCGACTCAGCGGCTTCTCGAAGAGTAGCAATAGCAATCTCAAAGCCTTATTTTTGGTCGCGAGTGCATAAGTCCTAGGTAATTTTGCCCATATAATAATATATATACTCAATTTTGGTACTGTTAATGACAAAATTGTTTGTTCTCAAGCTAGATGGCGATTTACAGCAGGGTTTACAGGTAACGCTTTCAATTGCGAATGAAGGTGTTAGCCCCTATAAGGAAGTCACTGGTAATCTACCACCAGTTACAGAATTACGGACAACAATTGACCAGTGGCGATCGCACTATCGTAGTTTGGGAAGTTCTACTCGCAGTATCAAAGCTATAAAAGTTACTTACGAAGGTTCTATTACTCAGAAGTGCAAAGACTGCAAAGATTCAGCAACTGAGTTACAAAAGCGACTAAATAACTGGCTGCTTTCGGAATCTTTTCGCCCCATCCGGGAGAGTTGGTTAAAAGAATTACAAGAAAATGATTCAACACGAATGTTAATTCGCACATCTAGTCAGCAGTTGCGACAAATACCTTGGCATCTTTGGGATTTGGTGGAAGAATATCCCAATGCCGAACTGGCTTTAAGTGCTACCGATTATCAAAAACCCACAGAAGCGAAAACCCCTACTTATAGAGATAAAGTCAAAATTCTGGCGATTTTGGGCAACAGTACTGGTATTGATGTGGAAACAGACCGAAGGTTCCTCAGCAGTTTGCCGGATGCAGATGTAACTTTTCTAGTGCAGCCCCAACGTCACGAAATCAACGACCAGTTATGGGAAAGACCTTGGGATATATTGTTTTTTGCAGGTCATAGCCAAACTGTGGGAGATAGTGGTCGAATATACATTAATGAGAATCAGGAAAGCTTAACTACTGATGACCTCAAATATGGCTTGAAAAAAGCGAAGAGCAACGGGTTAGCTGTGGCGATTTTCAATTCCTGTGATGGTTTGGGATTAGCGTCTGAGTTAGAAGCGCTACAGATTCCTCAAATTATTGTGATGAGGGAACAAGTGCCAGATGAAGTGGCACAGGTATTTTTAAAGCATTTTTTGGAAGATTTTGCTTCGGGTGGCAAGTCTTTATATCAAGCAGTGAAGGAAGCCAGGTTAAAGTTGCATGGACTTGAGGATAAATATCCCTGTGCCTCTTGGTTGCCAGTGATTTGTCAAAATGCGGGTACAGCCCCACCAAGTTGGTTAGACTTAGGTCGCCGTCCCACCAAAATTAGTCCCTATCGCGGTTTGTTCGCCTTCCGGGAGGAGGATGCACAGTTCTTTTTTGGACGAGAAACTTTTACCAATATGTTGGTGGATACGGTACAAAATCAACATCAACCCTTAGTTGCGGTTATTGGTTCTAGTGGTAGTGGTAAGTCTAGTGTGGTGTTTGCAGGTTTGGTGAAGCACCTGCGAGATGCTGGTAACTGGCATATTGTTGACTTTCGTCCCGGTTCCAGACCCTTGTTTAATCTGGCAACTGCCCTTGTTGACCACACAAAACCCGATTTTAGTACAGCTTACCATCAAAAAGAGTCCCAAATCATCGGACCTGTACTTAGCCGCACTGAACGCTTGCGGGAGATTAGAAATCTTGCCAGCGACCTGGAACAGTGCGAGAATGGGTTGCGGGATGTGGTGGATGATATGCTCTGTGTTGACCCCAACCAGCGTTTGTTACTAGTTGCCGACCAATTTGAAGAACTTTACACCCTTGCCACAGATGCACAAGAGCGCAAAACTTTCTTAGATAGATTACTAGAAGCAATCAAATATTGTCCTAATTTTACTTTTGTCATCACTCTTAGGGCAGATTTTTTGGGGCAAGCATTGTCTTGTCGTCCCTTTGCTGATGCCTTGCATTATGCAGACTTAAAACTTGGTCCAATGACGCACGACGAACTGCAAGCAGCGGTAGAAAAGCCTGCGGCGCTACTGGGGGTAACAATTGAGGAGGGGCTTGTTGAACGCATTCTTGCCACAGTGAGCGCCGAACCAGGGGATTTACCTTTATTGGAGTTTGCCCTCACTCAGCTGTGGTCAAAACAGCTTCATGCCCAGTTAACCCATGCTGCTTACGATGAAATTGGCGGAATAGAAGTAGCATTGGCTGGTTATGCGGAAGAAGCATATAACCATCTCAACTTCGAGGAAAAAGAAAGGGCACAGCGAATTTTTATTCAACTGGTGCATCCGGGGGAAGGAGCGGAAGATACCCGCCGTGTAGCTACCCGCGCTGAAGTGGGTGAGGAGAATTGGGATTTGGTAACTCGCTTGGCGGATGCTCGCTTAGTAGTTACGGGACGGGATGAGAAAACTGACTCGGAAACCGTAGAAATTGTCCATGAGGCGCTGATCCGGAACTGGTTACAATTGAATTTGTGGATGCAACTAGACCGGGAATTTCGTCACTGGCAAGAGCAGTTGCGCTCAGCAATGCGTACTTGGGAGAGTAGCGACAATGATGAAGGGGCGCTGTTGCGAGGAAAGCCATTGGCAGATGCACAATACTGGCAAAGTCAACGTTTTTTAGAATTGAGTGCAGTGGAGAGGAGTTTTATTGGGCTGAGTGTAGAATTTCGGGAGCGTGAAAGCAAAAAGGAAAAGCGCAGACGGAAATTTACTATCTTAGGACTTTCTGGTGGCTTGGTTGTAGCCTTGAGTTTGGCTGTGGTAGCTGGGTGGCAATGGCAGAATTCAGTAAAGAGTGAGATTAAAACTCTCAGTGCATCCTCAGAAGCACTTTTAACCTCAAATCAACAGTTGGAGGGACTGATAGCAGCAATTAAGGCAGGGCAAGAATGGAAACAATTGAAAAAATTACCTGGGGTAAAAACAGATACCCAGACGATAGTTGTCAAGGCGCTACAGAATGTGCTTTTTAAGATTAAAGAGAACAACCGTTTGTCAGGACATAAGGGTTCAGTTGACGCAGTTGCAATCAGCCCTCAAGGTAGCATAATTGCCACAGCAAGCCAGGATAAAACCGTAAAACTTTGGAAACCAGACGGCACACTGTTGAAAACCCTGATAGGACATGATGCTCAGGTTTATGCAGTTGCTTTTAGCGCCGATAGCCAAATAATTGCATCAGGTGGTGAGGATAAGACGATCAAACTTTGGAAGCAAGACGGTACATTGCTGAAAACACTCGAAGGGCATAGTAATGCGGTTAAAGGAGTTACTATCAGTCCCAACGGCGAGATGATTGCCTCCGGAGGTTGGGACGGGACAGTTAAGCTCTGGAAACTTGATGGTACATTAGTAAAAACCATAACCCCAGATGGGGATTTACCTCAACAGACAACAGTAGCTTTCAGCCCCAACGGCGAGATGATTGCCTCCGGAGGTTGGGACGGGATAGTTAAACTCTGGAAGCTTGATGGCACCTTGCAAAGAACCTTAGAAGCAGATAAGCAAAAAGGTGAGGTTTACAAAGTAGCTTTCAGTACCAACGGTAAAATGATTGCTACAGCTTCTGACGACAAAACCGTGAAACTCTGGAGAGTCAGGGATGGTAAACTGTTGAAAACACTTGAAGGACATAGTGCTGCGGTTAGAGGAGTAGCTTTCAGCCCAAACAGTGAAATAATTGCCTCGGTGAGTAATGACACAACCGTAAAACTCTGGAACACAGATGGTATCTTGTTAACCACCCTTCCTGGGCATGATGGCGAAGTTTACGGAGTAGCTTTCAGCCCCGACAGTAAAATAATAGCTTCGGCGAGTGAAGACAAGACGGTCAAACTTTGGAAACCAGGCGGCACATCACTAAAAACTCTCTCTGGATATAGCAGTTCAGTATATGGAGTTTCTATCAGCCCCGACAGCGAACTGATTACTACAGCAGATGCAAACAAAAATGTTAAGCTCTGGAACAGAGAAGGCAATTTACTGAACACACTCACAGGGCATAGTGATCGCATTTTTGCAGTTACTTTTAGCCCCGATAGCCAAATAATTGCCTCCGCAGGTGGGGAAGGGACAGTTAAACTCTGGAAGCGAGACGGTACATGGCTTAAAGACTTAAATGAAGATAATAAACATGATGCATTTCGTGCAGTTGCTTTTAGTCCAGATAGGGATATGATTGCCGCAGCCGGTGACGACACAACCGTAAAACTGTGGAAACTTGACGGCACGATGAAGAAAATTATCTCAATGAGTACTCTTCGAGATCATACTAGTCGGGTTTGGGATGTAAGTTTCAGTAATGACAGACAGTTAATTGCTTCGGCAAGTGAGGACGGCACAGTAAAACTCTGGAAATTAGACGGAACCTTGCTAAATACCATAAATGGGCATAAAGGCGAAGTTTACGGTGTTGCAATTAGCCCTGATAGCAAAATAATTGCTTCGGCAAGTGAGGACGGCACAGTGAAACTCTGGAACAAAGATGGTACTTTGCAAAAAACTATACAAGTTGATTGGCAAGGTAGTGGAGTTAAAAAAGTTACTTTTAATCCTGAAGGTAGTATGATTGCCACAGCTAGTGAAAATGGGAAAGTAAAACTCTGGAAACTAGACGGCACTTTGCAAAAAACCCTGGATTTACACAAAGATGAGGTTTCGAGTATCAGTTTTAGCCATGACGGTAAGATCCTTGCCTCCGCCAGTAATGACAAGAGCGTGATTTTGTGGAACATTGAGCGAGATTTAAATCTAGATGGGCTACTGAAGCTAGGTTGCTATTGGGGACATGATTATGTGAAGACTAATTCCAAAGTTAATGAGAGCGATCGCTATCTTTGTGATTAAATTACTGATACTTAATTATGTATATAGTAAATGTAAATTATATTACTTCATTTTTTTGCTCAAACAAATTTCTTGGAAGTGTATAAAAAACTTTCAACTATTTATGTGATGTCAATTTTACTGCACTAGAAGGAGAGAAAAAATGTCCAATTCCATAGAATTATCTAGCGTTTCAAATATCAAGTGGGGAGGAGTACGTTCATCCCCTTACGGAATCAAGCCCTTCCCTCAGCCAGAGGAATGGGCTAACGCGATGAAAATCATGGCAGAATACTTCCCTGGTTCGACCCCTCTGGCTGTCTGGGGGATTGGCGAGATATTTTTCGATGGCACAAATAGCGGCATGGAAATGGGTTTTCCAAATCCTGATGGAAAGTATGATGATGATAATGGAAGAATTCGTTTTTCGGACGAAGACAAGTACGAAAGGTATCTTAGTTATTTTGATAGCCAGGGAATTCAAGTTTTTCTACAAGTAGAACCGGGATTTGCTGATATTGGGCTTCTAATTGACGCGACTTTCAAACAGTATGGACATCATTCAAGCGTGATCGGGTTTGGCGTAGATGTAGAGTGGTATCAGAGCCAAAAAAATGGTGGAGAAAATGCCTCGGTGACAGACGAACTGGCGAAAGATTGGGAAGAGAAAGTTAAATCCTACAATGATAGCTATCGACTTTTTCTTAAGCACTATGATAAATTTCAGCTACCATCGAATTACCGAGGCGATATTATCTTTATTGATGACACTCAGGGATTCCCCAGTTATGAAGCATTCTTGGTTGAGATGACAGATTTTGCCAAATACTTTGAGCCGAATCCCGTCATGTACCAAATTGGGTACGGAGGCAAAGATGCCGTCAAGAATAAAGAAACAGGCGAAACCGATAAATACTGGTGGGCAAAGTTACCTAAACCAATCCCCCAAACAATAGGGCGAGAGTTGGCTCAACAAAGAACCAGCAATTCAGATGTGGGAGTGGTTTGGGTCGATTTTACCCTCAGAGATGTTATCTCCGAAAATTAGTGAAACTGGCGAAAGTGAAATAATTTTGTCCTTAATATCAAGGCGTAAGTTCAATCCTTATTACTTAAAACTTTCCAAAGTACGAAACTTTCTAAACAACAAATCTCAATCTTTATTTGAAGCAGAAAAACATGGCTATTGCTCTTACTTTTGACGATGGACCACATCGTAACTATACGCCAAAAGTTCTCGATATCCTCAGTAAGTACGGCATTAAAGCCACTTTCTTTTGCGTTGGTCAAAATGTTGATGCACATCCGGAATTTGTAAAGCGGGCATTCGATGAAGGACATTTCATCGCTAACCATTCTTACAAACATCCCCACCTTCCACAGTTAGATAATGATGGAGTTTCTAAAGAGTTTGGCGATACTAACTCGGCAATCGAGAAAGCAATCGGACAAGCTCCTGAGTATTTTCGTCCTCCCTTTGGCGAAACAGACGACCGGGTAAATGGTATAGCAAGCCAACTTGGACTCAATGGACCAATCCTATGGACTGTTGATACGAATGATTGGAACAATGTTGGAATCGATAAGATTGTTAATACCTTAGTATCAGCACCGGATGGATCTAACATCTTGTGTCATGATGGTGTTGAAACCTCAGACCAGACAATACAGGCAATTGACCGAGCCATTCCACAAATGCAACAAAATGGAGTGAACTTTGTAACTGTTAGTGAATTGCTGGGAGCAGGAGGAGAAGCAGCACTGATGATGATGCGTGCTAGCAATAACATCTTGATTCCTCATCCTTCATTTCCAATTCTTTCTTAACCATAAGAACCACGTAAGGTTTTCCCGTCAATTGCTACCACTTCATCCTCAGTTATCTTCTGTATTGATTTCATCCAATCAAGAAAACATGATTGAAACTGTTGGGGATTTATTTGTGCAAATACTCGCGCAAAAGTATCATGAGACGGAATGCCATTGTTTAACACACTATCGAATTTACTACAAAAACTAACCCGTATTGCTTGGCAGCCGACGGCTGCCACAAATTCTCCCCCTACAACGATTATCATTCTTGTTAAGTTTTATACTTAATTCTCTGGAAGTACTCTGTGGTGGAGTGTTGGGGAATTCCATCTTGATTATCGATCTTTAATATTTAGATGCGTTTGCCCTACTAAATAAGCTTAGGAAATACTCAATAAAGGTAGATAAAACAATGACCTCTTTAGTGGAAGATTGGATTGACTCATTGCCTAACTAAATCCGGTTCGTAATTCATCCCAACACCTCCCTTACGGGTAGGTCTGGGACTTCTTACGATTGAAGTTAAATTGAGTTAGAAAAAAGCTGAACGATTTAATCGGGGTTCTAGACTTTGCTTCAAATGTACTCTCTTCCTAACTTTGTGCGATCGCATAAAAATAGAGTTTTGAAGGGAGCAATGCAAAAAAGTTGGATTGACTAAAAGTACGATGTATGCATATGTCTATTGAATAAACTATCATAATCAAAGCAAGCCGAAGAAACCGCAACAATAAAAACGGTTCGGTTGGTGGCAGCCTTCAAGTGTAAGGAATAGTCCCGCTAGTAGACTTATCCGAAAATATATTGGAAGCATTAATTACTTTTTACTTGTTTTTGCTGGAAGTGTTTCAGTTAATGGCATAATCCATGATGAAGGTTTCAAGGAACGCCGTTGAGTGACGAGGTTAACCTCTGGATCAATTAATAACTGGGGATTACGCCCATTTATAGATAACTTTGATTGTACTCTCACTTCGATTTTTTCATATCCTGCTTCTCGCATTTTATCTGCAATGTGATGGCTGAATTGCAAAATCATATCTGGTCGTCCAGCCATAGTGCAAACTTGCCAGTCAGACAGATCATTTTGCGGATCAAACTTCCAAGTTTGATTTCCAACAGGATCAGTTACAATAAACTGCACATTTCCTTCCCTGCTCAATAGTTTCATGCGCCACGAAAAACGATGTCCTTCATAAGTCCAATTTACGGTTCCTGGATAAAGAAAGTGACGCAAGGGAATAAGAAGTTGTAATGCCAGATATATACTCAACAAAACGCATATATTGGCTCTCCGCCATCGCAAATACTTTGGTTTCATGAGTGGAACATGATTACAGCGCTTCACAATCCACCAACGTTTTATCAAGCGTCGAGGAAAATCAGGATCAAAGAAGAGAACCGTAGAGGCAATCATTATCCAAGGAAAAATGCCGATTGAAAACAACTGAAAATTCATTAAATGAAAAATTACAGTACACACAAAGGCAATTAATCTAGTACGTCGCCATAGCAAACAGGGAAAAACCAGTAAATCTAGTAGTCCGCCAAGTCAACTTTGCCTAGTAATAGTAGATGCTGATAAACTACTTGAAAACATCGAAGTCGGGGCAGCATCATGGCGAAAAAATACATAGTGGATTTAGGAGAAGAAGAGTTATCATACCTACAATCAATAACTAGAAAAGGTAAGCACAAAGCACGAACTATTAGCCGAGCAAAGATTCTAATAATGGCTAATGAAGGATGTTTGGATACCGCGATCGCCTCAACTTTGAGAGTAAATATTTCGACGGTTGAGCGAACCCGTGAAAAATTTGTGCTTGGAGGATTAGAATGTGCAATAGAAGACCGTCCGCATCCACGAAAAGCTTGCAAATTAGACGGTAAACCGGAAGCATTTTTGATAGCTACAGCTTGTTCGACTCCACCAGGCGGGCGTACTCGTTGGACGATGCAACTTTTAGCAGACCTTTAGGGTAAGTCTTGGTATTGTAGACTCAGTTTCTGCCGAAACAGTGCGTCAAACCCTAAAAAAAACGAGGTAAAACCTTGGTTAAAGGAACAGTGGTGTATTTCTGAAGTCAACTCTGAGTACATCTTAAGAATGGAAGATGTATTAGATTTATACAATGAGCCGTTAGACCCCAAACGTCCAGTAATTTGCTTTGATGAGACTCCATATCAACTTATAGAAGAAGTTAGAACACCGTTACCCCCAGAACCAGACCAACCAGAGCGCTATGATTTTGAGTATAAAAGGAATGGTAGCGTTAATTTATTTGCGTACTTTCAACCATTAGCAGGCTGGCGACATATTGAAGTTACCGAAAGGCGTACAAAAGTTGATTTTGCAAAACAAATGAAGAATTTAGTTGATATCCATTGCCCAGAAGCAGAAGTGATTCGTTTGGTAGTAGATAATTTAAATATACATAATCCTGCCGCATTATACGAGGTTTTTGAACCGCAAGAAGCACGTAGAATAATTCAAAAATTAGAGTTTCATTACACACCAAAACACGCAAGTTGGTTGAATCAAGTAGAAATTGAATTATCAGTTTTATCCCGTCAATGTTTGGAGCGACGAATTCCAGAAGTACAAATACTGAAATCTGAAATTATTGCTTGGGAAAAACAGCGTAACCTAGAACGAGCAACTGTAAACTGGCGCTTTAAAACTACGGATGCACGGAACAAACTTGGACGGTTTTATCCTACTATTTGACCCCGCAAAGTTGGCTTGGCGGACTACTAGATTACTATCCAACTTTTTTATCTGCTTAATTATTTGTAAACTCGTTCCTCCATTACTAGTCAACAGTGTTTGTAAATTACCACGAGTGATTAAAACCATCAGAATACAATCTTCTAGAGCATCTGGTTCAGGTGGTTCAGTCGTGTCATTTGTGTGTTTCGTCTTTGGCTCAACTTGTTTTGGATGCTCTTGCCGATGCTGGTAGAAAGACCGAAGTCTGGAAAAAAGATGCTGAACAATATTCATATGCGATCTTGAATGTGAAGCTCGCTTTTTCTCAATAAGTTTGTTTAATTCTTTTAAAGTTGTTTTGTAGTCTTTGAGCGTTTTTTCCAATTTACTTGAATCAGTTTCCATAAGGACAATTTTGATAAAAATGACTGAGAATTAAGGAAAATAAGGCTATCTTACTAGGCTGTTGACTCTGTACCCTTTAGCCCGTAAGACTTCATACAAAATCTGCAATGTATTAAAATTTACCAATTTTGCTCCGAATAAGTTCTACTCCAAAATTAAACTTAATGATTCTGGAAAAAGATTATTAGTCCACGCCATGGTGACAGAGGTCTGCCGCACAATAAAGGTAACCAGCATTATCCCCTGAATTGCTGACATCCAAGGTTTATCATTGAAAAAATAAATTAGTAATTAACTATTTTTTTCTGTTTCTATAGGAATCCGGTTTGATTTCTGAACAAGTTTTTAGACGTTAGCCTTGCTATATAAGCTTTTGAGTCTCAGTATATTTTCAAAATTCAAGTAGAATTCCTATAGTATTGAGCGTTAATTATCTTTATGTATAATTAAACACTTTTTTTATTTTATGCAATGCCAAATCATTCTTGCATAATTAGGGTTTGCTGAAAAAGTCTTCTAGTGGGGATAGGCAAGAGGCAAGAGGCAAGAGGCAAGAGTTTCACCCCTATTTTTTTCCGATTTTGGAACGAGTATCAATTACAAATCCAAGGTATGACAAGGGTTATACCCCAAATATCTTGCACTTTTTCAGAGTAAAAATCACATTTAAGTCTTAAAATACAAGGCTTTTCAAGTTATTCAGCAAGCCCTAATTAATTCAGAAAATCTACCTAAAGACAGTATTTTTGCTAAAAATTCCCATAAAGCTCGCCAATATATAAGTGGCAGGATATGGTTTTCTCGTATTTACTCCCTGGAGTGCAGACCTTGATTTCACTGACTTCTAAGTCGGGCAGTCGGCAGTCGGGAAATATTAAGACTTAGACAATTGATGGTGCAAATTGTTTTTCATGAGGACTGCCTTATAAGTAGGGAGCAGGGGGAAGGAAAAATTATACTTGGATACTTTTAGTATAAATTATTTCTCATTGGAAATGCCTTCTACTTATAAGACAGTCAGCCTCGCATTTGATTCTGTCGTAAAAAAGTATCCATTAGGGTAATAGCATTTCATCTAAATGTGTGCTGAAGATAAGACCCCAAAAGGCTTCCGGACTTTTGTAAACTTTTGTTACAACTCTACTGTATTTCAGATAAAGAGGTTTTTTCTTAACCGAGTAATGTTGTGTAGAGCAACCTCGAATTTCTCTCATCATCAAACTTGCAATGTAAATGTAAGTAAATGAGCGCATGAATACACATAAATTAGATTTACTTTTACCGATACGACAAAAGCTGGATGCTATCGAAATCCATAATTCCAAATTGACGCGATTCTTGTGCCTCCTAATCCCGGCTTCTTGCCCATTTGAAAGTGATATTAAACTTTTTGATAATCTACTAATTAAATATTTAGTTTTTAGGATTATTAATCAAAAGCTTTCCTGTGCAAAACTCAATTAATAAATTCAAAGGAGTAACAAAAATGAAACGTCTAATTGTTTGTTGCGATGGAACTTGGCAAGATTTGGAATCTGATTACCCAACTAACGTCGTAAAAATCGTTCAAGCCATTAAACCTGTCTCTAGTGATGGGGTATCCCAAGTTATTTTTTATGATGAGGGTATTGGCACCGGAGGCAGTACGAATTATCAAAAAATTATGGATCGTATTTGTGGAGGGAGTTTTGGTAAAGGTATTGATAAAAATATTCTAGATGCTTATCGCTTTCTCTGTCTTAACTACCAACCAGGGGATGAAATTTATCTGTTTGGGTTTAGTCGTGGTGCTTATACCGTTCGTAGTTTAGCAGGGTTAATGTATAACTCTGGGTTACTAAAACGATCCAATATTCGTAAAATTACTGAGGCTTATAAACTTTACCGCGATCGCCTGAAAAAACCCAACGACCCTGATATTGAAGATTTTCGTAAGCTATATAGTTTCAACATTGAGGAATGCCACCGCGTTCCGATTACTTTACTAGCTTGCTGGGATACCGTCGGTTCCTTGGGAATACCCGATCTGATTCCCTTCATTCCTTTTGATAAAAAGATCAATAAAAAATACCAGTTCCATGACTATAAATTAAGTCCTATTATCCAAAATGCACTCCACGCAGTTGCTATTGACGAGCAACGAAGAGTAATGTGCCCCTCCCTGATGGAGAAAAGCCAGAGAACAAAGCAGCAAAAACTGATTCAGCAGTGGTTCCCAGGAGATCATGGTTGCGTTGGTGGAGGATCTCAAGAACAAAGTAGACTTTCCGATGGAGCTTTAAAATGGATGGCAGACTCAATTAAAGAAGAATTAAAGTTGGGTATTGAGATTGACCTGAAAAATATTCGTACAGGTGTTAACCCTAACCCCAGAGCGAATTATGGGATAAAAGAAGACATTATTGGTAAGATAACCAAGATGCTAGGAAAAAAAGTTCGTGACGTTTCGGATAACTTTGACGACTTACACGAAAGTGTAAAAATACGCTGGATTTTGAGAAAAGATTACTGCCCTAAAAATTTAAAGGAGAAGCATGGTCATTTGCTAGACAACTTAACGTTCTGCGATATTGCCACTACTGGACAACTTAAGGTTCTGCGATATTGCCACCACCAAGATTGTCCCCAAGAACATGCCCGATCCCACTTTTTTTATGTGATGGTGTGTAGCAATGGCTCTTTAAGGGTGCTTTTTTTTATGTAATTCTGTCGTTTAAAAAGTACCCATCTGGGTAATACCATTTCATATAAATGTGTGATAAAGATAATACCCCAAAAGGCTTGCAGATTTTTGTAAAGTTTTGTTACAAGTCTGCTGTATTTCAGATAAAGAGGTTTTTTCTTAACCGAGTAACTTATGTAGAGCAACCTCGAATTTCTCTCATCATCCGTCCTTGTAATGTAAGGAAATGAGCGCATGAACACATATAAATTAGATTTACTTTTACCAATACGACAAAAGCTCGATGCTATCGAAATCCAGAATTCAAAATTGGCGCGATTCTTGTGCCGATTAATCCCAGCTTCTTGCCCATTTGAAAGTGACATCAAACTGTTTGGGAACTTAACTATCCATATACCACCCTTGTGTAAGCTCAATCCTCTGTATGAGCAGTTAATTGGTTTACGATTCCGTGCCTTAAGCTACCTTGCTCAGCTAAACTCAAACACTTGATGGAATGAAACGGTGTGAGAAAAAGGTCGGCTGAATCGATAACATCCTGTCAGCAATCCATAATCTGGCAATGCCAAACAAAAAACTAAGGTAGCAAAGTTGACTTGGGTGTAGTTAGTAAGAAAAATGACCAAGATAGCTCCGTCATACTCACTCGAACTCGAACAATTAATCTTATTAACTTTGCCACTGTAGAACCAAAGATTTTTATCACTGGACTATATTCGCAAGCGCACGCTTATTGGAGTGCAGAACTATGAAGATACGCAATAACAGCCATCTATTTAAATTGAATCCTAAGCTCCTCAAATATATTTTGGTCGCATTATTCGGTTTAGCGATCGCCTACTTTTTGTTACACAGTTTCGGTACATTAAATATGACTGCTCCGCTGCTGGTTATGCGACTAGGGATTAACCTACTTTCTTTAATAGTAATAGTAATAATTGTTAAGTCGTTACGTTAGGGACATAAAAAGATAAGGATTTTGTTGCTAGTACGTCGCAGCAGAAATAAAGCAACCATTTATAAAAAGTCAAAGCTAGAAAAAACAGTCTTTATGACTTTTTACTTTCGCCGCAGTTGTACTAGTTATGTGCAATCAAAACATTAAGTATGAAGGCGAATATTTAAAAATTAAAAAAAATAAATATCAGGAGATAAAATGACCAATATTTTAGTAAACGACGCTAATCCTGAAACCAAAAACCTTTTAATTAAATGCTTGGAAACAGCAGGATTTGATGTTATTAACACAGAAAATGGTCTTGTTAGTGTTTATCTAAAACAGGAGAAATTGTCTACTAATGAAGAAACTAAAAAATCAAATACTCAGGAGTCCATATTTCCATCTATTCCTCGACTACGTGAGGTATTTGAGTTTATTGAATTGAATTATCATCAAAGTATTAGACTAAAAGAAGTAGCTCAAGCAGTTGGTTATTCCTCAGCTTACTTAACCGATTTAGTGAGAAAACTGACTGGAAAAACGGTGAATAATTGGATTATTGAGCGTCGGATAGCCCAAGCAAGCACCTTGCTTTTAGAAACTAATTACTCTGTTGAACAGATTGCTTTAGATGTAGGCTATCAAAATATCAATCATTTCTACTGTCAGTTTCGTGATTACTATCAAAATACTCCCCGTGCTTGGAGAGAATCACAGCGTTGCCAAGTAGCTTAGAACCAAACATAAACAAGAAAATAGAAAGAATAGTTAGAATTTACGAAATTTGGAATTTATAAATAGAGACTGCAACCATGAGAAGGCATGGCTAGCTAAATAAGTCTTACATTCTATGAGTACAGCACTTGTTTAGCTTACGTTATTGTTGCGTTGCTACTTGAGAGTGAAATTGCCTCAATTATCAAGCACTAAATTTGAGATTTACCAGATTATGAATTATTGCAGCAGTGATTAATTGTTTCGGCAGTTACTCTCTGCTGCTTATTTATAGATTTTTTTGATGAAAGATATTTCTCCTGTTTGAATCAACTACACTTGATGGATAACAAATATTATAATTACCTAAAAATAATGAATTTTTGATTCTCTTGTTCCCTAAATTTAGTTAATTAGCAAACCCAGTCTTCCCAGATATTATTGGTATTAGGAAAGAAAAAAAGGTTTAGCAAAAAGCTAAATCATCTTTCAATTAAACAAGGTATGGATGAATGCATTAAGTTTAACTTTGCCTGAATGCATAACTTCTAAACCTGTTTAATTATAACTTTGCTTCGATGAAAACATCTCAATATTTCAAGGATAAAAAAATGTCTCAAATATATACCGTACAAGCTGGTGATACATTATTCAAAATCGCCGAAAAATTCTATGGTGATGGCAATTTGTGGGGAAAAATTGCTGCTGCGAATGGCAATATTTCACCTGAAAGCTTAGAACTGGGTAAAGAACTCACAATTCCTGCCTAACAGTTGTAAAACAATTATATAAATAGTTGTTTTGAATTGTAGCCAATAACAAAACAGAAGGTTTATAAATAAAACTAACCTTCTGTTCCCTAGCAGTATTTTTTTTGTAATTTGATTTTTTGGAGGTTATTTATGTCTCATTCATACATTTCTCCTGACTGAATCAACTACAAATTATATAGGGAGAAATGAATTATCACTACCTAAAAGTAATTAATTATCGCTTCTCTGAGTACCTAAAATTAGTTAATTATCAATCCAATTATAAAAGAATAGTATTGATATCAGGAAATAAAAAGGTTAGCAAACAAGCCAAACCTTATGTTCCAATCAAAATTTTTGCTTTGAGGTAAGTGTAGATTATGAGTATCTGGACTGGACTCGCTGGTCCCGTATTAGCGTCAGTCATCTCCCTGATTCCCGGTATGGCACAAAACAGTGGAGCGTCCGAAAACGCTATCAGAAGAGAACTGGAGCAAATCAAGAAACAGTTTGAGCAACAGGAAAAACGGTGGAATAGTACTGCCGAAATCCTTTTTGACCTATTAGGCAAGCTGGGTGAAAGAATTAATAAGTTGGAAAATCCTTCTGTTCCTCTCTGGGCAATGAATATGCATTATGACCCAGGCGATATCGTAGTCTACAAGGACAGAAAGTTCCAGTGTATCCAAGGGCACGATTCCTATGCTTACAACTGGCAACCTTTACAAGCTCCAAGTTTGTGGAAAGGTATCGGCTAATAAAGCTCATGCAGAAGGTGCTCCTCCTGCTTCCTTTCCCGATGCAATCTCAAGTATTAAATCCAACAATCTCATCACAAGTAACGAAATAAATCAAGAGGAAAATCATGACTCAATATACAGTACAAAATGGCGATACCCTATCCAAAATTGCCGAGAAATTTTATGGCGATGGCAGTGAAGCATCATGGCGTAAAATTTACGAAGCAAATCGCGAATCTATTGGTAATAACCCTAGCCAAATAACAGTTGGGATGACACTTATTATCCCTGGACTTAATAATCAACCTCAACCTCAACCCAATCCTGGTACTAATAACAAGGGTAATTTTACTTCTATGTTAGAAGCCCTCGGTGCATTTGAATCAGGACTACCATCAGGGAACCCACGACAATATCAAGTGGAGAACTCATTGGGGTTCATGGGTAAATACCAATTTGGGGAAGCTCTGCTGATTGATCTTGCTTACTACAACACTTCTAACCCTTATATTGGTGGAGGAAATGGAGTTGACAAGAATTACTGGAGAGGTAGCTGGACAGGAAAAAGGGGTATTAATAGTAAGTCAGAATTCCAAAACTCGCCCAACGTTCAAGAAGCAGCTATTCGAGAAGCCTTTAAGCTAAATTTGGAGCGAATCAACAAGCAGTTGGCAAGCCAAGGACAGTCTCTCAAAAATTACCTTGGTCAGCAAAAGACATTTAACTCAAGAACAATCACCATTACCCTTTCTGGTGTCTTAGCAGCAGCACACCTGCGTGGTCCTTATGGACTGGCTGACCTTCTATTGAAAAACCAAATCTCACACGACGAATATGGCACATCGATTCTTAAGTATCTAGAAGAATACGGCGGTTATAACGTTTCACCAGCAGATTTCTCCTAGAGTTTTTCTCTACACCCCAACCCCTGCCACGTTGCCCGCATTTCTCACAAGCGATGCGATAAGCGGAGCGATATGCCGAAGGCATAAAACTATTACCCAAACCTTTATCTAACTTAGATTTGGAGCATTTTAGACGCTACGCGAATCATAGCAGTATGTTAACGGCATATTTGATCAAAATTGGATGTGGCATACGAGTTTTGGGCTAGTCGTTTAAATCTTTGTGAGAAATCCGGGGTTGGCGTAGCCGCCCTGCAAGGGCTAGGGGCTTGGTCAATTACGTTCAGTAAATCATTAAAAATTAAGGAAAAAAATCGATATGGATCTTGTACAAAAAGTTATTGACCTCACAAACCAAGAACGTGCTAGATATGGTTTACCAGCATTGCAATGGAATGATCAACTTTTTAATGCAGCTAAAGAGCATTCTCAAAGTATGGCGCACGGCGATTTTTTCGACCATCGTCAGTTAGTTGAACGTGTTAGGGAAGAAGGATATCCATCTTCCTTTGTTGGAGAGAATATTGGTGCAGGTAGTTCCACAGCAGAAGATGTGGTGGAAATGTGGATGAATAGTCCAGGACATCGCAACAACATTCTCAATCAAGAGTATGAAGAAATTGGGATTGGTTACTACTATCTAGAAAACGATGGAGGTAGGTTTAAATATAAACATTACTGGACGCAAATCTTTGGAAAGCGCTAATTCTTATACCAATTATATGTGTAGTTGTTAATAGAAATGATGCTTATCTAGCAAGGCTTTTGCTCAATTAATTATGTGCAGCTTCATATAAAACGGTCTATTGTATCGCTACTTGCGAGCAAAATTACCTTGATTATCAAGCACTAAATTTAAGATTTACGTGCGTTATAAATTCTTGCAGCAGTGAGTAATTGTTTCAGCAGTTGCTCAATGCTGCTTTTTTAGATTTTTTTCACATTCATACATTTCTCCTGACTGAATCAACTACAAATTATATAGAGAGAAATGAATTATCACTACCTAAAAGTAATTAATTATCGCTTCTCTGAGTACCTAAAAGTAGTTAATTATCAATCCAATTATAAAAGAATAGTATTGATATTAAGAAAGAGCAAAGGGGTTGGCAAACAAGCTAAACCTTGCCTTTCCAAAAAACACTCTATTTCTCAAAGGAAACAAATATGACTACTATTACCTCAAATCAAGCACAAACCACAGTTAACACAAGCAACTTGGAAGAGTTTTTTCAAGAAGTATTGAGTAACTCTGTGCTGCAAAACAAACTCAAAGCAGCAACCGATTTAGAAAGTCTTTCCCAACTCGTGGTTGCGCTGGGTGAAGAGTACGGTTACTCCTTCAGCATCCAAGAAGTGCAAGCTGCTAGTGCAGTAGAAGCTGCGATCGGTAACTTATGGAGAGCCGAATTGGACTCAAAGGTGAAGACGATTGATTTCGATGTTTTCGCCTGTACTCTTGCAGTGACTTGCGGTGGGTCAATGGCATTTTAAGCCAATAGACGATTGATTTTTAGACTAGCCACTAGCTAAATTTCCTAGTTTTAATGACTAGTCTTTTAAGTCTTCTTTTGAAATATTGTATAAGGAGAGAAAACATGACAACTGCCATACTCAACAAGGTACAAAATCATCAACACAGCTTGAAACAGTTTTTCCAAGAAGTATTGAGCAACTCTGTGTTGCAAAACAAACTCAAAGCAGCAACCGATTTAGAAAGTCTTTCCCAACTCGTGGTTGCGCTGGGTGAAGAGTACGGTTACTCCTTCAACATCCAGGAAGTGCAAGCTGCTAGTGCAGTAGAAGCTGTAATCGGTAACTTGTGGAGAGCCGAGTTAGATTCAAAGGTGAAGACGATTGATTTCGATTCGCTCCCTGGTTCTAAAGGAATATTTGCTGTTAAAACTGCGATCAAATGCGATTGAAATATAGGTGCAATTCATGTAGTTTGCTTCCCGTAGAATATTGCACCTAAGTCGGTCAGCGCAAATAAACCGTACTGGTGAGTGAAACTTAATTTTTAGACCAGTGATGACTACTGAAATAGCACGTTCATGCTGGTCTTTTCTTCATCTCGATTGTATTTGCTCCAGAAATAAAATAACACTTAGCCACTTCAAGACAAAGAATAGCAGAGAAATGTTAACATCAAATCGTTTTGACCTGACCCAATCTGACCTAGACAAAATTGTGACTGATGCTAGTTATCTATCTGAGCGTCTCAATAATAATAGGTTATTTGAGGTTAATTCTATCCCATCCAATCAACAAAATTTAAGCACTGAACATCTCAATTACTGGTGTCAGGTAGTTGCTAGTGGAAACTGGGAAAATTTTCAAAAGCGACTGCTTTGGGCTGGATGGAATATTGATACCGTGCGTTCAGCCATGAGAACAGTAAAACTTATCGATACTCAAACTCTCCCAGGTTGGGCAACAACCTTAAAAGGAATTATTCAAACTGCCCACGATCAATCCATCAAAAATCTAAAATTTGAAACCCCCATTGACCCCGAAAAACCTCTACCATTTGAAGACGTACTACTACCAGCTTGCTTTGTGGCTCGGGATAAATTATTAACCCGTCTGGGTTTTGATTCATTATCTCCTGAGTGTTTACCTTTAGAACTGCTCTCTAAAGAAGCATACTTAGCAATGGAGCGCAGCTTACTCTCTAATTTGGTGAATCTCTGCGAGAAAACCCTGGAGTTGGAATTTTCTCGTTTTCGTCCTTTAGGAGAAAGTTTACTGAACATTCTGCTAAAAGAAACCAAAGCTACACCTAACAAAACTTGCTACCAGAAATTCGTACAGAAACTGCTAGAAGATGGATTACTAAGTTTTTTTCAAAAATATCCTGTGTTAGGTAGATTAATAGCCACTAGAATTGATTTTTGGGTAGAAGCAACCGCAGAGTTTTTGCAATACTTAAAAGCGGATAAAACCGAAATTGAGCAAGTTTTTATTCACTCACAAATAAATGCTGATAGAGTTCAGTCTCAAATAGAGCTAGGAAAAGTTGTTGAAATACAGTCGAATCTATCTGACCCCCATAAAGGAGGGCGTTGTGTGATTGCCCTGACTTTTGAATCAGGACTAAAGCTAGTTTATAAACCTAGAAATTTAGATTTAGAAGTTGCTTATAACGAACTTTTAGAATGGTGCAATCAGCAAGATGTACCTTTACCTTTCAAGATACTTAAGGTACTCAATCGCCAAACCTATGGCTGGGTAGAATATGTGGAACAACAGCCTTGTGAAGACGAAGCGGCGGCGCGGCGCTTTTATCAACGGGCAGGAATGCTACTATGCCTGTTGTATACCTTGGGGGGGAATGACTGTCACCATGAGAATTTAATCGCCAGTGGCGAACATTTGGTACTGATAGACATGGAAACCCTGATGCACCCAGAACAGAAGCATTTAGAAGATTTTCCACAAGCCACAGATCAAATGGTTTCTAATGAAAAGTTCTGGAATGATTCAGTTCTTCGCACAGGCTTGCTACCTTGCTGGGATATTAATAAAGATAACCGTATTGCCTACGATGTCAGCGGTCTAGGGAGCGTTGACCCCCAACAATTACCTTGGCGTTCGCTGCAATGGCAGTCTGTGAATACAGATAATATGCACCAGGTGTACCAAACTGGTAAAATGCCAGTCGCCAAAAATGTGCCGATGTTGAATGGAGTAGCACTATCTCCAAACGACTATCTTGAGGATCTGGTTGAAGGATTTGAGCAGATGTATCAGTTTCTCATTAAGCAGAGGCAGTTCTTGCTGGCACAGTCCAGTCCTCTAGTAGCGTTACAAGCCCAACAGGTACGATTTATCTTTCGACCAACTCAAGTATACGGCATTCTCTTACAAAAAATTCTGACTCCCGAACTCCTCCAAAATGGGATTGACCGAAGTATTGAACTGGATATTCTAGCCCGTGCTTTTTTGACAACAGAGAATCAGCCAAAAGCTTGGTCAATTTTGCACTCAGAACTGAGAGCAATGGAACAGTTAGATATTCCTTATTTTGAAGCCAACTCCGACAGCGATCGCCTTACCTTTGGACTCGAACAACCAATTGAAGAGTTTTTTGTTGCACCTAGTTATCACCAAGTGCTTTCTCGGTTACAAAAACTTAACGAGGCAGATTTAGCCCAACAATTAGGAATTATCCAGGGAGCTTTTTATGCTAGAGTAGCTCGGTCAGTCAGCGAATTGCCTTCAAATGCACAATCACTTACAGTTTCGACTCTCCGTACAGAGGAAGAGCAAAGTCTTTCTGTGAACAGCGAACAATTGCTAGCTTCTGCTGATATCATCGCTCAGGAAATTTATTCCAAAGCTATCACTGAAGCTGAAGGCAGTGTTTACTGGATTGCTTTAAGTTATATTCCCAACGTTGAGCGATTCCAACTTCAACCTCTGGATGAAAGTCTCTACAATGGCAATTGCGGCATTGCTCTTTTTCTGGCAGCTTTGGATTATCTCAGAGGTAGCAGCCAGTACCGCCATCTAACTTTGGGCGCTTTACAGTATACGTGCAAAGTTTTGCAGTCAGACAATGCAAATTTGACTCAAAGATTTACTAAAAACATTGGTATTGGTGGGGCTAGTGGACTTGGTTCAATCATTTATTCTCTAGTTAAAATCAGCCACTTTCTGCAAGAACCAGCCCTCATTGAAGATGCCCAGGGATTTGCTAATTTAATTACTCCTGAACTAATTGCTACTGACAAACAGTTGGATGTAATAGGTGGAGCAGCAGGAGCTATTTTAGGACTGTTGGCACTTTACCACAAGGCTGGTGAACAAGCAGTTTTAGACAAAGCAGTAGCCTGTGGTCAGCATTTACTAGAGCATCGGATTAGTATTAATGGTTCCCCTAAAGCCTGGAAAAGTTTTGAAGATAAGCCACTAACAGGTTTTTCTCACGGAGCAGCTGGCATTGCCTATGCCCTGCTGAGACTTTACTCAGTGACGCAGGACAACAACTATTTAGAGGCAGCCTGTGATGGAATTGCTTATGAAAGCAGTGTTTTTTCAACTTCTGCCGCTAACTGGCCCGATTTCCGTTCTTTTACTCAAAAAAATGGTCAACCGGGTTTTAATACAGTTAGTTGGTGTCATGGTGCTGCGGGGATTGGCTTAGGACGGTTGGGTGGTTTGTCGATTTTAGAAACCTCGGAAATCCATCAAGATATAGAAGTGGCATTGCAGACGACTCAGAAGTATGGCTTACAAGGAGTAGACCATCTTTGCTGTGGTCATTTAGGTCGCTGCGAAGTGTTACTGCTAGGCGCACAAAAACTATCCCGCCCTGAATTACTGACAATGGCGCAACAAAGAGCAGCTTGGGTATTAGCCAGAGCCAAACAAGCGGGAGGCTATCAATTGTTTGCTAACTTGCCTAACCATGTATTCAGCCCTGAATTCTTTGGAGGAACGGCTGGCATTGGCTATGAGTTGCTGCGGTTGGCATATCCAGAGGCATTACCCTCAGTGTTGCTGTGGGAGTAAATTCTCTTGATTCATCAGTAAGAAAAATCTCTGTGAGTTTGCCTTGAATAGGGACAAATCGATGATTTTGGCGGCAAAAAATATGATAAAGTACCACACGCAAATTGGCATGAGAGTTTTCATTCTCATCTGGTTTGGACAACTAGTCTCCCTAATCGGCTCCAGCCTCACTGATTTTGCTTTAGGCATCTGGGTATACCAGCGCACTGGATCAATTACCCAGTTTACCCTAATTACTATATCCGGTGCCCTACCACTAATTATTATCTCCCCCTTGGCTGGTGTCTTGGTAGACCGATGGAATCGCCGCTGGGTTATGATTCTCAGTGATTCCGGGGCTGCTTTGGCTACTGTGGCGATCGCTCTTCTCATTGTCACCAATCGGCTTGAAATCTGGCACATTTACCTGGCTACTGCTATCAGTTCAACCTTCTGTGCCTTGCAGTGGCCAGCTTATACTGCTGCTGCCACCCTGCTAGTCCCTAAACAGCATCTTAGCCGTGCTAGCGGCATGATGCAACTAGCGGGTTCTGCTACCCAATTAATTTCACCTATACTAGGAGGGTTACTACTGGGAATCATCCACATTGAGGGAATTATTCTATTAGACTTTGCTACATTTTTTGTTTCTTTAATTACTTTATTTTTAGTTAGATTCCCTGAGATTAATACTGTTAAGACTAGTGATACAAAACAATTGGGGAGAAAATCGCTATTGCGAGAGATTACCTACGCCTGGACTTATATTACTGCCCGGCAAGGACTGCTAGGATTGCTGATTTTCATGGTTACTAACAACTTCTTCTTCAATATCTTCAGCGTGCTACTTACCCCCTTTGTGCTGTCATTTACCTCAACTCATGTCCTCGGTATTATCGTATCCATCGGTGGCATTGGTTCATTAGTAAGCAGTCTATTAATCAGCACTTGGGGAAGTTCACAACAACTTATATACAGCTTATTCGGCTTTCAACTACTGGGTGGACTGTGTATTTTGTTTATGGGATTGTACACCGGAATCCCATTTTTCACCCTTTCAATTTTCCTGCTCTCCTTTGGTATACCAATTATCTATGGTTCCAATCAAGTCATTTGGCAAAGAAAAGTCCCACATGAGTTGCAAGGAAGGGCTTTTGCAGTGAGAAGTTTGATTGGTAGTTTGTTCCGCTTACTGGCTTATCTTGTCTCCGGACCATTAGTAGAAAAAATCTTTAACCCCTTAATGATTTCCAATAGTCCAATAGCAGTCAGTATCGGAAAAATTACCGGCACAGGAACTCAAGCAGGTATGAGCTTAATATTCATTATCGTGGGCTTTTGTACTATGCTAACTACCATTGCTGCCTATCAGTATCATCCCCTGCGACTGGTGGAAAATGAATTGCCAGATGCCATAGAGGGATAAACAGTTAAAGAACTAATTAGATAAAAAACCAAGAACATATCGAGAAGTCGCAAGAAAGGATTATCTAGAAGTTGCTAAGAAACGTCGCGTATCAAAAAAAGAGAGAAGAAAAGCAATCAGGAAACAACTTCAATATATCAAAATATTCTTGTCTCATATTGACCAGTTAATCCGATCAAGAGCATCTCTAAATAAGTTAACTAAAAGGCAATATAAAATACTCGCCGTGGGTTCAAGCAAATACCATATTAATTGTTTAGCAGCAGTCTTAGAAAACGAAAGAAAAATTGGTGTAGAGTTTAAAATTAAAGACCAGAATTTGTATAAAAAATTAGAATTAAGCTTAGAAAAGATACAACAAGAACTTGATTGTGAACTGGATGATGTGAGATGGCGAGGTTCTTCAGGTGTTACCAAGCTTTACGGTGATTTGGATTTCAGGCAAGACAAGTGGGAGCAGATTTACGATTGGTATCTTCGTTGGATTAACGATTTTGCTAAAGTTATTCCAAAGTATTTGAAATAAATAGTTTTTCTAGCTTACAATAATAAGTCTACGGTAATCGCCAAACTCTAAAAGTTTTATCATAGGCACCGCTAACTAAAGTCTTTCCATTAGGGCTAAAAGCAACAGACTGAACGTATGATGTATGCCCTGAAAGTGTTGCTACCTCTGCCCCAGTTGACATATCCCAAAGTTTAACAGTGCCATCGTCGCTTCCACTAGCAAGCAACTTACCATCTTTACTAACAGTTAATGATGTTACGTAGCCACTGTGTCCTGTTAAAGTTTGCTTAACCTTTCCTGTTTTCAAATTCCAGAGCTTAATAAGCTTATCATCACCTGCACTAATGAGTGTTTCTCCATCTAGACTAAAGGTCACAGCCCTAACCCATTTTGAATGTCCTACTAAGGTATTTATGTTTGAAGACGGACAATTGCCAGATTTAACTTCCCAAAGTTGAACTGTTGAATCATTGCTTCCGCTAGCAAGGATACTTCCGTCAGGACTAAAAGCAACTGATTTCACATCGCTCTTGTGCCCCCTGAGAGTACAAAATTCTTGTCCAGTTTTAATATTCCATAATTTGACAGTATCGTCCCTACTGCCAGTGGCAATAGTTTTTCCATCTGGACTAAAAACAACAGTACCAACCCAGTCTGAATGTCCAAAAAGTGTCTTAATTGGTTTTTTAGTATTAAAATTGGATAAAACAATATTTTTGTCATCTCCAGCACTTGCAATGGTTTGACCATCAGGGCTAAAACTCATAGCACGAATCCACGCCAAAGAAGAAGATAAAGGTTCAAATGGCGGATTAATTTCACGTCCTGTTTCTAAATCAATTCTGTTAATTAATCGGTCTATACCAGCACTTGCAATGGTTTGACCATCAGGACTAATTGCCACTGAAAGAATAGCTGATTTACCGGGACGACGTATATAGGCTAAAGGAAAAACTTCTTGTAGGAATGTTTGAAAAGTTTCTGAATTTGAATAGAAATTTCCAATACCTTTCCTAAAATCTTGAACTCCAGCAGTAAAATCTCTTTGATGATAGTAAGCTCTACCACGCCAAGTATATGCATCAGTAAAATTAATTTTGTTATCAATAGCTTTGTTAAAACCTTGAATAGCTTTTTCGTAATCAACTTCGGTGTAATAGGTTAATCCAAGATTAAAATAAGCTTCAGCAGACTTGGGGTTGAGCGAGATTGCTTTTTCGCAATCTTGAATAGCTTTATCAAATTGTTTTAAATTCAAGTAGCTGATAGACCTTTCAATGTAGGCATTAGCAAAGTTTGATTTTGAACTAATTACTTTTGTATAGTCAGCAACTGACTGTTGCCAATTACTAAGATTTAAATATGCATATCCTCGTTGATAGTAAGCATCAATATTCTCAGGATTGCGTAAAGTCTCCCTGCTAAGATATTGAACTGCCTTTTGATACTTTTTGATATTTAAATAAGCTAAACCACCAGGATAATAAGCAGCTTCATATTCAAGATTATAACTGAGGGATTGACTAAAATTCTCAGCTGCTTCTAGATATTTTCCGAATTTGCTATATAATAAGCCTAGATTATAATAAGCATTAGCATAATTCTTGAATTCGTATCCTTTTTCATTTGGGATAACAGCCAAATTAAGTTTTGTAATAGCTTCTTCGTCTTGCCCCAGTCTCAGATGAATTAGTCCCAAATTATAATAAGCATCGTTATAATAAGCGCTTGCATCTAATTCTTCGCTATGGATAACCTTATTAAAGTCTGAGATGGCTTCATCATCGTTTCCCATCTCTAATTTTAGTAATCCTCGTGCAATTAACGCAGCAGGATAATCAGGTTTTAGATATATAGCTGTATTAATATCCTCAAGCATATTTTGGTGATTGCCATTTTTACGGTATATTTCGGCTCGCCCAAGATACGCATCATAGAAATCGGGATTTTGTTCAATCGCACGACTTAAATCATCAAGTGCCGCTTTATCATTGCCAAGTTTTCTATAAACAGCAGCACGTGCAAGTAAAGGCTCAACAAACCGACTTGCATCTGGTGCAAATTTTGGTGATACTGCTAAGGCTTCTGTGTAGTTTTTGATGGCTTTTGTTAAATAATCCTTATAATTATCACCCAATTCTGAGTAGGCACGACCTCTACCAACATACGCTTCCGAAAATTTACCGTCTCTCTTCAAAGCTTCAGTAAAATAACCTATTGCTTTTACAAAATTACCTTCTTGCGAGGCTTCTACGGCATTTACATAATCTAATATTGGCTCATCTTTATACTGCTTCTTAATTTTATCAGTTATATTTTTAGTTTCATCGGATTGCAAGTAATAGTTAATTCGGAATAAAGAAAGTTCTGGGAAAGTAATGTCCAGATTAGTTCTGGGTACAATACCGAAGTTGATTTCTGACGATAAATTAATTCGAGGTGTAATATTTGTTGACGGTGATACCTTAACAGCAGGTGCAACTTTTACTCCTGTCATATTCGGAGAATCAATTTTAATATAAGATTTAGTATCTTCATGCCGTGTTTTGACTGGAGAATTGGCTAACGCAATTTGCACGGGAAACAGAAAAATAAAAATACAAACAACAAGCCATAAATGAGAAAAAAATAAATGTGTATTTTTCATTATGAGTTGAACGAAGTGAAACAAAGAAGCTAAAAAAATATGGGATTGCTTCATTTTCAGTTGTAATGATACCATTAATGTTGCATACTCACTTATAGGAGCTAAGGTAATTGATGTAAAAACTAAATTTCTTAACTTTCTATTCATTTATTTGAAAATGCTTGCGCCATTAGTCTTTTCTAGGATGGTATAACGGCACAATATCGCCGGTTTCAGGGTCGATAGATGTTAAATCACTACCTTTATGCTTATTACATAAGGTGCAAGAAAGAGCTAAATTGTCTGGTTCGGTCAAACCTCCGTGTTTTTCAGCAATAACATGATCGACTTCGTGAGGAGCGATTCTTCCGTAATATCCGGAATTAAGCAATATTCACAACACCCTTTTGCTCTTTTATAAACCTGTTTACGCAGAGCTGCTTTAATATATGTCTTACTCATTCGGCTTGAGTTTGCTTTAGTTTTAAGAAAGCTCTAGCTTTTGCCACTCTCACAATATGCTCTAAGTACTGATAACCTTGCCATATTTTCTCATCTTCAGCGGTTAACCCAACAGTCCGATTTTTTTCTAGCAAATTACTAATTTGAGTTTGAAGAGTTTCCGATGGACGCAAAGCTATTATAGCTTCGGGAGTAGGAAGACTTGCTAAAAACTCTACCACTTCAGTTAGTCCTGAAAATCCAACTTGCTCAAGAGTATTTAATTCTCGCATCCCCAACTCTAAAATTTTAGGTAGTTTACCTTCAAAAAGGTTCAGTTGAGCAACAACATCATCCGGTAGGTCGAAAGTAACTTGCATACTATTAGTACATTTTTATTCAATATTATAAGACAAACTACTCAATCAGCAGCGGTTCTGAAGTTGATACTCGCGCTGATGAATTAATGGGAGCAGCGCTCCGGCAGGTGAACAATGTTAAAATCGGCATGATGGTATTAGATACAAAAAAGCAAACACCCAGCCAGGAGAAAAATGCCAGCTATTGTTAAACTACAACTCTCCTTAGAAACCCTAGCAGAAACAATTTCTTCCCTTGATTTAGAAGAAAAATGTCAGCTTCAAGAAATAATTGAGCAACAAATTTTTGAAGCTGAAGAAGCGCTTTACGAAGATGATGCACAAACACAAGAAGAAATTCAATCAGTTCGTGATGAGTATGCTTCGGGTGAGTCTATGAGTATAGGTGAATATCTGACTAAACGCTCTAATTAAGCAGTTCGGAGCTACACTAGGGTGTTGATTTTGTTCTAATTTAGGTAGAAATCGCTCATGAGATTGGTGTGTTTAGTTGTAAAACTCAAAACCCTTATTATACAAGCCTTTTAGCCTAGCACCACAAGACGCAAAAACTGCATGAACTTTTTTATAGGCCTTATCCACAAAGTAAACAGCCTAGAGCTACACCGTATTTATTTCAAAATCAGTACAAAAGCAGATTGACAACTTACCAAGTGATTTTGTAGAGCGTGTTATTGAAAAAATACAAAATCTTGAAGATGAACCACGTCCTGATGGAGTTGTAAAATTAAAAGGCTCCGATAATGAGTATCGTATCCGGATTGGCGATTATAGAGTTCGCTACGAAATAGATGATGAAAATCAACTTGTACAAATTTTACAGTGTAAGCATCGGAAGGATGTCTACAAAAAAGGATGATTTAAACATGTATGAACTGATTTTGAATGCCTGCTTTAAAAATATGATAATTGTAGTTTCAAGCTAACCAATATCAATCCGCAATATCCTTTAGTCCAAATTTAGTCCAAAAACCGAAGTATGAATTTAACAAGTCTCTTACAGCAAGGGTTTGAGCTTGCGGAAGTTCGGTCTGCAAAACCT
>Ga0209911_100120_pt1 | contig 53418 bp, 44 predicted proteins | sample FECB21metaG_FD_188301 | JGI IMG/M metagenome (GOLD analysis project Ga0209911, IMG submission 188301) | Cyanobacterial communities from the Joint Genome Institute, California, USA - FECB-21 (SPAdes) (version 2) | ecosystem: Environmental > Aquatic > Thermal springs > Hot (42-90C) > Microbial mats...
CTTCTTGGGAGGAGATTTTTTCAAGGAGGGCTGGGTCTTCATCTTCGTTCCTTCGTCACTACGACGAAGCCCCAGCCCTCCTTAAATCACAACCTCAAATCTGTGCCATTGGTGCTGACGCGGGACATGCGGCACCACTGTCCGGTTGAACGCTCTGAGCAGTTGACCATTGGCCCATGCGGTCTCATTCGGTTCGATCTTCCCACGGGGAGGGAGCCAGTCCTCGAACAGACGGTCGTGATTCCGCTTGATCTTGCTTTCCACAAAGTCGGCAAATCCGAGCGACATCAAGGCATCGAGGACAGGGACACGACGAGCCTTGCCACTTTTTGTAGTTCGATATTCGTTGCTCTGGATCACAAAGTGAGGGAACTGGTCATCGAGAAGGATCTCGGAAAGTTTTAGACCAGCGAGTTCACCGGCTCGGCAACCGGTATAGAGCGCGAGGATAGGCACCCAGAAGTGCATTCCTTCGAGGCGGTGCTTGCCGGGGGCATGCGTGTTCGAAGCACTTTGGCAACCGGTGAACCAGGGGTGCTTGAGGATGGCGTTGATTTCCTCAATTTCGAAGGGTCGCTTCTCGGGCATCACGCGCTTTGGGGCCGGCTTGGTGAAGGCGGCCGCGTCAATCTGCGCGGCAGGATTTGCACCTGCATACCAGCCGGTTTTGATCGCGCGGTTGATCGCGGCTCGAAGCAGGCCAACCTTCTTTTGAAGGGTTGAGGAGGAGATTGGTCTTTCGATGCTGTCACTGTGCTGCCCACCCACGGTGCGGGCGCCCTCTACCCGGCAGAAATCGAGGAAATGACTTCGCTGGATCTCATCAAGGCGCAGGTCGCCGTGCATTGCCACAAATCGGCGGAGTGCCCCGTTAAGCTCCATGACCGAACGTCCCTTGGGGAGGGTCGCCGCATGAGCAGCGACGACCTCGGAGATGCGGGGAGCCTCCTGCACTGGCCCCTCGTGTGATGCGATCAAAGACTTGTCGCCTTGCAGGAGCTTGTCTACCTCCCTCTCGCCAGCAATGAGCCCTTCTCTGACTGCTCGACATACCGCGGCAAAAGGTGCGGTGCCCTTCGGCGCATCGAGCAGTTCGTCCTCGATTATGCGTTGAGCGATCTCGTCGATCTTCGGGAACGTGGGATTCGCCGTTGGCTGCAGATCGATGAGATATGCCCGCAATTCCTGGGCGGACCGTTCCCGATCGGCGATCATATCTTCGAGCATTTCCCGGTGATCAGGCGATGTCTCCACCCAAAGCAGCGCTTGCGTCCATGGCCTCCTGGTCAGTTGACGGAACTCCGCTTCAACCTTCTTCAACAGCGCGGGAGTAACCGGTTTGGTATTTCGATCGCTGATCATTTCGGTCGAGCCGGTGGGAGGTTCGACGCCCCCAGCAAGCGCCACGATTTGTTCGAACTCCTCGTGCACCGCGGCCGCGCGTTGCATGGCCAAGGTCTGGAATTTCGTGCCCAGACTCCGCCGATAAAGGGCCTTCCCGCCAAAGTGCGCCTGATGCAGATCGGGGCGTTCTATGATCGCCTGGGGTATGCGCCGTTCATACTGGTAGACCCCGTTATCCCGGCGCCTGATGTAACGAATGTCCTTTGCCATTTGTCTTCAGAAAGTCTCACATCGATGTCTCGCAGTGACTTCGATATTTCGACATAAAAAGCAATAGGATATACGTTTCAGGTCGTTAGAATCTCACAGGTTCGAATCCTGTCGGGCTCACCACAGTCTTGCGGCTGCAATCCTGCCGGCATGCCACCGCAGGCTGCCGGTGCCTCGGGCGGGGCTTGATGCGCTGCCCAGCCTTTCGGGCAAGCCGTGGACGGGCGAGAGCCCGAGGAAGCTGCGCAAGACCTCCTGAGCGGCCCCGCGAGGCCGGCCGTTCACATGCGCGGCACGGCGACCTTCTGGCAGGTCATCGGCATCATCCGCCCGACCGTCCAGGTCGCCTCATCGCCCTTCGACCAGAACTGGTGGGTCGCGCTCATGTATTTCGCGCCCGAGGCGGCCCGGTCTGCCGGCAGGATCACGGGCGCATTGTCGTTCATCTGCACGCTCACCCGGTTGCCCTTGAGATAATCGACCTTGAGCCGGGTGCCGCCGCCGCAATCATAATAGCTGCTCACGCCCGGCCCGCCCCCGGTGGTCTGGCAGCCGGCAAGCGCGAGCGCGGCGAGCCCGGCGGCGATGATGGCGTGTTTCATGCGATCCCTCCCCCTTCGCAGCAATGGGCGAGAGGATACACGCCTTGGGGCGGCGCGCAAGGTGTTCAGGCGCTTGCCCCGCGGTCAAGCCAGCGCGCCGCGCGCACGCCGAAGGTGATGAGGAAGGGCACCAGCAAGAGGCTCAAGGTGACCTTGGCGAGCACCTGGCCGATGACCAGATCGGTGATGTCGAACGCGCCATAAAAGGCAAGGGTGATGAAGATCACCGAATCGACCGCCTGGCTCAGCGCCGAGGCGATCGCGCCGCGCAGCATCAGCCCGATCGTCCCCTCGCCCGAACGGCCCCCACGCAGCCGGTCGAACAGCCAGATGTTGAGCAGGAGCGAGGCGATATAGGCCGCCGGGCCTGCCAGCCACACCCGCCAGGTGGCGCGGTGCACCCGTTCAAAGGCAGCCAGATCCTCGGGCCGGAAGGCCAGCATCTCGGCAGAGGCGGGCAGGGCAAGCACCAGCTGCATCAGCAGCGCGGAAAGCGCGAGCGGCAGGAACCCCCACCACACGATCTTCTGCGCCATCGCCCGCCCATAGAGCTGGGCGAGCGTCGAGGAGATCACCACCAGCAGCAGGAAGGCGAAGATGCCGCTTTCCACCGCCAGCGTGGTGGGCCACAGCCGCACCTGCTTGAACGCCAGCACCCCGGCGAGCACCGTCATCCCGCCATAGACTAGGGTGAAGACGAACAGCCCGCGCGCAATCGCAGGGCCGCTTGCCGTGCGATCGGCGAAGGGGGCGATGGCGGGCGCGGTGGGGGAAGCGCAGGTGGGCGCAGGCGGCGTCTCGTTCATGCTGCCGGCCTAGCCAGCCGCGCGGCAAAAGGAAAGCCGCGCCGCTGCCGCTGTCACGCGCCGGGGCGGGGGCGGGGGAAGGGGCAGGCCCCAGATCGCCGGGGCTATCGCGCGATCCGCGCTTGCCAGCGCGCGCTTTAGCTGCCACGCCAGCGGCAATCGCGCGCCGGGCCACGGCCCTGCGTAGCTTGTCTGCCAACCCGCCTGTTGTGCCACGCAAGGGGCCAAAGCCGCCGTGAACGATAGTTTCGCGTCCATTCTGCTCAGCCTGTGCGGCGTGATCGCCATTCTCGCGATCGCCTTTCTCCTCTCCTCGGCGCGGCGCCAGATCAACCTCAGGGTCGTGGCGGCGGCCTTCGGCCTTCAGGCGCTCACCGCGCTGGTGGTGCTGCGCACCGAAATCGGGGTGGCGGTGATCGGGGGGCTGTCAAACGGGGTGATTGCCCTGCTCGACTTTTCCAAGGTCGGCATCACCAGCGTCTTCGGCCCGATGGAGAGCAATCCCTTTGCCAACACCTTCGTGATCGCGGCGCTGCCGGTGATCGTGTTCTTCGCCGCGATCGTCTCGATCCTCTATCACCTCGGCATCATGCAGCGGCTGGTGCGCTGGGTGGGCGGGGCGATCGGCTGGATCACCGGGATCGGCAAGGTCGAGGCGCTGGGGGCGGCGGCCAATATCTTCGTCGGCCAGTCGGAAAGCCCGCTGGTGGTGCGCCCCTATCTGGCCGCGCTGCCGCCTGCGGGCCTGTTCACGCTGATGAGCGTGGGCATGGCGGGCGTGGCGGGCACGATCCTGGCTGCCTATGCCAGCTTCATCGGCACCGAGGCGGTGCCCTTCCTGCTCGCGGCGGCCTTCATGTCGGCTCCGGGGGGCATCCTCATGGCCAAGATCATCATGCCCGACGATCCCGCCGCCCGCGCCGCGCATGATCACGCGGTGGCCGCCGCGGCGGTGGCGCTCGCCCGGGGCAAGACCAAGCCACTCACCCAGGCGACACGGGTGGTGATGTATGACGAGAACGGGCGTGAGGTCGAACTGCCCCAGGCGCGCATCAGCGCGGTTGGCCCGGCGGCGATGGTCGAGAGCGGCAAGCCCGACGAGGTGAGCGCGGCCGAGACCTTCGAGGAAGGCCAGCGCCCTGCCAACATCATCGAGGCCGCCGCCCAGGGCACGCAGACGGGCGTGAAGCTGGCGGTGGCGGTGGGCGCGATGGTGATGGTGTTCGTGGCGCTGGTGGCGCTGGCCAACGGGATGCTTGCCGGGATCGGCGGCGCCATCGTGGGCCTGGCCGCGCGCGCCGGCACCCCGCTTGCACCCGGGGCCGCCGCCTGGCTTGAGGGCCTCAGCTTCCAGCGGCTGCTCGGCTATGTCTTTGCCCCGGTGATGTTTCTCATCGGCATTGCCGATTGGCAGCAGGCGCAGATCGCCGGGGGGCTGTTCGGCACCAAGATCGTGCTCAACGAATTCGTCGCCTTCATCGATCTGGGCGCGCTCGGCGAGGGCGCGCTCACCCAGCGCAGCCGGGCGATCGTCACCTTTGCCCTGTGCGGCTTTGCCAATTTCTCCTCGATCGCGATCCAGATGGCGGTGACGGGGGGCCTTGCGCCCAACCAGCGCCCGGTGATCGCGAGGCTCGGGCTCAAGGCGCTGGCCGCCGGGAGCCTTGCCAACCTGATGAGCGCGGCGCTCGCCAGCCTGTTCCTGCCCCTTTAGGCCCTTGGCAGCGCCGCGCGCGCGGGTGTAAGGCCGCGCCCATGACCATCACCGCCCCCGAGATCGCCCCCGGCATCGCCAGCGTCTCGCTCGCCCAGCCGCTCGAGACCATCGCCGATGAACTCGGCCGCTCCTTTGCCGAATATGGCTTTGCCGTGGTGCGCGATCACGGCATCCCGGAAGACCTGATCGCCGCGGCCGAAGCTGCCTCCCGGGCCTTCTTCGCCCTGCCCGAGGCGGTCAAGCGCGCCTATCACATCCCCGGCGGCGGCGGGGCGCGCGGCTACACCCCCTTCGGCACCGAGAAGGCCAAGGACGCCGAGGTCTTCGATCTCAAGGAGTTCTGGCACGTCGGGCGCGATCTGCCCGAAGGCCACCCGCTCGCCTCCTACATGGCGCCCAATGTCTGGCCCGCCGAAGTGCCGGGCTTTCAGGAGACCATGCAGGCGCTGTTTGGGGCCTTCGAGACCGCCGGGGGCCGGGTGCTCGAGGCGATCGCGCTCCACCTCGGCCGCCCGCGCGATTTCTTTGCCGCAAGCGTCAAGGACGGCAATTCGGTGATGCGGCTGCTGCACTATCCGCCGCTCGGCGAGGATGCGCCCGAAGGCGCGATCCGCGCCGCCGCGCATGGCGACATCAACACCATCACCCTGCTATTGGGGGCCGAGGAAGCCGGGCTCGAACTGCTCACCCGCAAGGGCGAATGGCTGCCGATCCCGGCGGTCAAGGGCGCGCTGGTGATCAATGTCGGCGACATGCTCGACCGGCTCACCAACGGGCGGCTGCGCTCGACCACGCACCGGGTGGTCAATCCGCGCGGGGAAGCGGCGCGGCGTTCGCGCTATTCGATGCCCTTCTTCCTCCATTTCCGGCCCGATTACGTGATCACGCCGCTGCCCGAATGCGTGGGCGATGACGATCCGGCCCCGCCGCCCGCACCGATCAGCGCGCATGATTTCCTGCTGCAGCGCCTGCGCGAGATCAATCTCGCCTGAGCCCTTGCTGCCCCCGGCAGCGCGGGGCGAGGGCGGGGTGGCGGGAAATTCCTCAAGGCGTTGCTGCGTTGCAACACCCTGCTCTTCAGGCCTTTGAAAAACCGTAATTTTTTGCAGCAGGCTTGGCCGCGCCCGGGGGAATCGCCCGGCCCTGAGGCGCTGTTTCATCAAACTGTCACAGAACAGTCGCTTTGGCGCAAGCATCGCGGCCTAGGGCCGCCGGGCATGTGACTCTCTCCATTTTGATCAGGGGCCTCATCCATGAAACTCAAGTATCTGCTTGCCGCGAGCATCGTCAGCCTCGCCGCGACGACCACCATCGTCACCCCCGCCTTCGCGCAGGAAACCACCTCCTCGGTGCGCGGCACCGTGACCGACGAGAACGGCCAGCCGATCGCCGGGGCCACCGTGGTGATCACCCACGTGCCCTCGGGCACCCGCGCGGTGCAGACCAGCGATGCCGCCGGCGGCTTCAACGCCACCGGGCTTCGTCTTGGCGGCCCCTTCACCGTCAGCGTCGCGGCCGATGGCTATGAATCGGTCGAGCAGGAAATCGGCTTCCTCGCCGCCGGCCAGGCCCAGCGTATCAGCGTCCAGCTGGCCGAGGTGGGCAAGACCATCGTGGTCACCGGCGCGCGCACCCGTTCGGCGATCACGCTGGCGACCGGCGCTGCCACCGTGCTCACCGCCCGCGACATCGCCGGGGTGGCCAACATCAACCGCGACATCCGCAATCTTGCCGCGCGCGACCCGCTGGTGACGCTCGATGCCACCAACAATGGGGCGATCAGCATCGCCGGGCAGAACAACCGCTTCAACCGCTTCACCGTCGATGGCGTGGCCTTTGGCGATCCCTTCGGCCTGGAAGCCGGCGGCCTCGTCTCCAACCGCGGCCCGGTGCCGCTCGATGCGATCGGCGAATTCTCGGTCGAGGCCGCGCCGGTGGATATCCAGCAGGGCTTCTTCCAGGGCGGGGCGATCAACACCCAGCTCAAGTCGGGCGGCAACCGCTTCACCTTCCTTGGCGCGGCCTTTTATCAGAACGATGATCTGCGCGGTGATCAGGCGCGCGAGCTGACCCGCGTGGGGGCCTTCGATTCGCAGGTCTATGTGGCGCAGGCCACCGGCCCGATCATCAAGGACAAGCTGTTCTTCGCCGTCACCTACGAGCGCACCCGCGACACCGTGCCGGCCGATGTCGATCCGAGCCAGCTCGGCATCACCCAGGCGCAGATCGACCAGATCAGCTCGATCGCGCAGAACGTCTATAACTTCGACACGCTGGGCGTGGCCAATGACATCGTCGAGAAGGACGACAAGCTCGTCACCAAGCTCGACTGGAACGTCGCCGACGGGCACCGCCTGACCGCGACCTATATCTGGAACGAATCGGCGCAGCTTGCCGGGCAGACTGGCACGGCGCAGATCAATGCGACCAACCCGACCTACAACCTGCTGTCGAACAACTACACCCAGGGCGCCAAGAACCACTTCGGCATCATCCAGTCGAACAACCAGTGGTCCGACAGCTTCTCCACCCAGCTGCGCGTCTCCTATGCCGATTACACGCGCCTGCAGGTGCCGGTGGGCGGCAACCGCGATTTCGGCCAGTTCCAGGTCTGCCTCGAGCCGATCGCCTCGGGCAACCCGCTGCAGTGCCCCTCGGGCGTGCGGCGGCTCAATTTCGGCCCGGACATCAGCCGCCAGGCCAACGAGCTTGAGAGCCAGAGCCTCGCGATCGAGTTCCAGGCGACGCTCAAGCTCAACAACCACACCGTCAAGCTGATCGCCGAGCGCCGCCGCCAGGACGTGCGCAACCTCTTTGCCCAGCGCGTCTCGGGCGCCTGGCTGTTTGACGGGATCGACCAGCTCCAGCAGCGCCGCGCCGCGGAAGTGGATATCGCCGTGCCGCTGCGCGGCGGGATCGACACCGTCACCGCCGATTTCCAGAACAACAGCTGGACCTTCGGCATCATGGACACGATCGACGTGACCGACACGCTGACGGTGGTGGCGGGGATGCGCTACGACCTGTTCGACACGCCCGACATCCCCTTCGCCAATATCGACTTCCTCAACCGCTTCGGCTTCTCGAACACCTCGACGCTCAACGGGCGTGACCTGTTCCAGCCGCGCTTCGGCTTCAACTGGAAGCCGACCGACCGGCTGCAGGTGCGCGGTTCGGCCGGGCTGTTCGGTGGCGGCAACCCGCTGGTGTGGATCTCGAACAACTATTCGAACCCCGGGCCGACGCTGGGCCGGGCGCAGGTTCGTCGCAACCAGGACGGCACCTTCTCGATCGCCGGCATTTCGGGCCTCACCCCGGCGCAGGTGCAGGCGATCGGCGCGGCCACGCTCAACAATGTCTCGGGCGGCACCGGCATCCCGCAGTCGCTGATCGATGCGATCCGCACCGCGGGCACCGCGGCGGCCCCGACCAATGCGCTCGATCCCAACTTCGATCCGCCCTCGCAGTGGCGCTTCTCGGGCTCGGTCGATTACGAGGCTGATTTCGGCTTCCTCGGCGATGGCTGGAACCTCGGCGTCGACGTGATCTATTCCAAGGTCGAGGACGCGCTCGAATGGACCGACCTGCGCTCGGTCGCGGGCAATGTGACCCTGCCCGATGGCCGCCGGCGCTACAACATCCTCACCGGCTTCACCGGCACCAACACCGACATCCTGCTGACCAACACCAGCTATGGCGATAGCTGGAACGTGATCGCGCGCTTCAACAAGCGCTGGGATTCGGGCTTCTTCCTCAACGGTTCCTACACCTACCAGAACGTTGACGATCAGAACCCCGGCACCAGCTCGGTGGCGTTCTCGAATTACACCAACACCGTGTTTGCCGATGATCCCAACTTCTCGGCGCAGGGCATCTCGAACTACCAGCGCGATCACCAGTTCCGCCTGGTGGCGGGCTTTGATGGCAACATCTTCGGCGACAACAACACCCGCGTCGAGCTGTTCTACAACGTCCGTTCGGGCCAGCGCTACAGCTACACCTTCGTCGATCAGGCCTCGGGCAACAACCGTTCGGCGATCTTCGGGGTCACCGGGCGCAACAACCGCGGCCTTCTCTATGTGCCCAATGTCAGCAGCCCGACCGCCGATCCCAGGGTGAGCTATGCCCCGGGCTTCGATTTTGCCGCCTTCCAGGCCTTCGTGCGCAATTCGGAGCTGGCCGATTACGAGGGCCAGATCGCGCCGAAGAACATCGCCAAGACCCCGTGGGTGCACAAGCTTGATCTTTCGGTCCGGCAGGAAGTGCCCTTCGTGCTCGGCGGCAAGATCGAGCTGCTCGCCGATGTCGAGAACGTGCTCAACCTGATCGACAGCGACTGGGGCACCATCCGCCAGGTGGGCTTCCCCTACACCGCCCCCGTGGTCAACGTGCAGTGCGTCCAGAGCGTCGGCGGTGCGGCCACGACCACCCCCTCGCAGCCCTGCGCACAGTATGTCTATTCCAGCTTCCGCACGCCGGTCGAAGCGACCCAGATCAACGGTTCGCTCTGGGGCGTGCGCTTCGGGGTGCGGGTCAAGTTCTGAGCCGCGCCGCCAGGCCGAAACAAGACAGGCTCAGGGAAGGGCGGCCCGGCAACGGGTCGCCCTTTCTGCTGTGTGTGGGGGGGCTGAGGGGGCTGGCGCCGCCCGGTGGGCGCGCCTTCTAAGGCCTGGGGGCGCTGTGGGCCGCGGCTTCGGCCAGCAGGGCCTCGGCCAGCGCTTCCGGCGCATCCCCGGTGCCATCGGCCTGTGTCAGGGCGCGTTCGAGCGCGGCGGCGCGGGCCCCGAGCGCGGCTTCGCCAAACAGCGCGGCGGTGCCGGCAAGCTTGTGGAGCTGCTGCGCCAGCGCGGCGCGCGCCGCGCTTGGGCCGGCACCAGCGGCAAGCACCCCGCCCGCGAGCGCCGCGGCCACGGCGTCGAGCGTTTGGCGCCGCCGCGCCTGCCAGCGCGCCATCAGCCGCGGTGAGTGCGTGAGCGCGGCCAGCTGCGCGGAGGGGCGCGGCGCGGGGGCGATGCCCGGCGCGCCGGTCTCGACGATCCGGGTGGGCAGCCAGCGCTGCAGCGCTCGGGCCAGCGCGGCGAACACCACGGGCTTGGCGAGGTGCGCCTGCATCCCGGCCGCCCGGGCCGCGGCGATGTCTTCGGGAAAGGCATTGGCGGTGAGCGCGATCACCGGCAGGAGCCCCGGCCCGATGCCCTCGGCCCGGATCGCGCGGGTGGCGGCATAGCCATCGCAGCCGGGCATCTGCACGTCCATCAGCACGAGGTCATAGGGGCGACCGCGCAGCAGCGCATCGATCACCATCGCGATCGCCTCGTTGCCGTCATGCGCTTCCTCGACCTCCTGCCCGCAACGCTCGAGCATCTCGCGCAGCAGCACCCGGTTGATGTCGTGATCCTCGGCGAGCAGGATGCGTGAGGCCTGCGGCAGATCGCCCGGCGGAAGCGATTGGGCAGGATCGGGCGCGGGCAGCGGCGGCGGTGCGGGCGGGGCTAGGGTGGCCGGCAGCACCAGAGTGAAGCGCGAGCCGCGGCCCGGGGTGCTTTCCACCTCGATCCGCCCGCCCAATAGCGTGGCCAGCTGGCGGCTGATCGACAGGCCAAGCCCGGTGCCGCCAAAGCGCCGGGCGGTGTCGGCCTCGCCCTGGGTGAAGGGCTGGAAGATGCTCTCGAGCCGGCCCGGGCTGATGCCGATGCCGCTGTCCTCCACCATGACCCGCACCTCCTGCCCCGCGAGGGACCAGGAAATGCGCACATGGCCCGCCTCGGTGAACTTGACCGCATTGCCGATGAGGTTGAGCGCGATCTGGCGCAGCCGCAGCCCATCGGTCAGCAGCCGGGGGCTGGCCGGGCCAGCCTGAGCACCCGGGGCGCCTTGCCGACCGACAAATTCGAGCCGCAGGCCCTTGCGCTCGGCGGCGATGCGGTGCAGCGCGGCGCACTCGGCCAGGCTCGCCTCGAGGTCGACCGGGGCGTGATCGATGGTGAACTGGCCGCTTTCGATCTTGGACAGGTCAAGCACGTCGTTGAGCAGCATCATCATCGAGCGGCCCGATTCGACGATCAGCTCGGCAAAGCGGCGTTGCTCGGGGCTGAGCTCGCCCTGGAGCATCAGCTCGGCAAAGCCGAGCACGCCGTTCATCGGGGTGCGGATCTCGTGGCTCATGTTGGCGAGAAACGCGCTCTTGGCCCGGGCTGCCCTTTCGGCGTGGCGGCGGGCGCGGGTGAGCAGTTCTTCCAGCTCGACCCGCTCGGTCACATCGCGCGCGGCGACCACCACGCCTTCGCGCGCGCCGGTTTCGGGGTTGCGGATCACCGTGCAATCGGCCTCGAGGAACACCGGCGTGCCATCGGGCGCATCGGCAAAGCGACGATAGGTCACGCGCTCGCGCTCGCTGATGCCGCTGGTGAGCCGCGCCATCGCCTCGGTGGTGCGGGCGCGGGCCTCGGGGTGGAGCCGCGCGGTCAGCGGCTGGCCGAGATAGGTCTCGGGCGGGGCGCCCATCACCTCGCGCACCGAGGGCGAGGCATAGGTGCACACGCCGGCAAGATCGAAGCGCAGGATCGCATCGCTGATATTGGCGGTGAGCAGATCGATCTCGCGCTTGCCCGCCTCGAGCCGCGCCATCATCCGGTCGCGCCCGGCAAGGATCGCCGCGACCGGCAGGCCGGTGAGGAAATTGGCGGCGATGAAGGCCTGGAGCAGGTGCAGCTCGGCGATCTCGCCCGCGCCGACCGCGGCGATCGGCCCCTTGCCGGCCCAGGTCATCCCCCCGGCCACCAGCGCCACCCCCGCGACATTGAGCGCGCTGCCGAGGCTGCCGAGGCGAAAGGCATGGAGCAGCGTGATCGGCTGGATCAGGAACATCAGCGGATAGTGGGTCTGGTTGAAGACCAGGAAGGCGCAAGCCATGCCCCCGGCGAGCAGCGCCAGCGTCTCGGGCAGCGTGGCCGCCCCGCGCGCCAGGGTGCCGCGCGCGCGATCGACCAGCAGCAGCGCGGTGGGCACGATCAGCACCATCGCCATGCTGGCGGTGAGGAACCAGGCGATCGCCCCGGCGCGCAGGCTCTCGAGGCTGGTGGCATAGGCGGGTGCGGCGATCAGCGCCGACAGCCCCGGCCCCACCAGCCCCCCAGCCCAGACGAAGCGCGCAAGATCGCTGAGGCGGTTCATGTCAGGCGCCCGGCACCCAGGTCGGCGGGTGAGCGCCAGCACCGCGATGAGCTCGACCAGGTGCGCCGCGGCAAAGGCCAGCGCGTGGGCGAGGGGCAGGCCATAGAGGGCATAGGCCGCAAACCCGCCCGCAAGGCAGGCACCAAGCAAGGGCAGCTCGCTTTGCAGGCGGGCGCGCAGCAAGAGCGCGAGCGCGCAGGCATTGGGCAGCCAGATCGGGCTGAGCGGCGCCTCGGCCCGGGCAAGCGCCAGGCTGAGCGCGGCGAGCGCGAGATAGGCCGCCCCGGCGATCAGGGCGGCGCCAAGGCTGGCCCGATCGACCGGCCGGGCGGCGATCCCCAACCGCGCCAGACCCCGCGCCAGACCCCGCGCCAGAGCCGGTGCAAGCCCGCGCCGCGCCAGGGACACCAGCCCCGGTGCGGCGCGTGGCCCCGCGCGCGCCGCGCCCATCCCGGCTGCTTGCGTGCGCGCTCCCATGGCAGTGGCATGGGTGCCCGCGGGCGCGGCGCCCGGGGTGGCCTCTACAGGCTGCGGCTCGACACACCCCGCCCTGCCGGCGCCATCGCCGCAAGCGCGGCACGGCGCGGCATCTGCGGGCGCCCCGTCTGCGCCCCGATCATGGTTCCACGCAAAGGCGATTCCCGGCGCTCCATCGCAATCGACCCACGCTATGATATAGGCGCAAGGGTCAGCCCGCCGCACAAACCGCATCCGCAATGGAGCAATCGCGCCCCGTGAGCATGCCACCGCCGCCCGAGGAGCAAGGCTTTCGCGCCCGCCGCCGGCGGCTGAGCCTGCCGCTGGTTGCGGCGATCGTGCTCCTTCATCTTGCTCTGTTCTATGGCCTCACCCGCGCGCTCGCCCCCGATCTCACCGCCAGGGTGGAACGCGAGGTGATCGCGGCCTTCAGTGTCACCGTCACCACCCCGCCCGATCCGCCGCCCGAAACCCGCTCCGAAGCGGAGCAGGGCGCGGCGGGCGATGCGGGGCGGCGGGCGACGCCCCGGCCCGAGGCCGCCCCATCGCCCCGGGTGGCGGTGCGGCCCGATCCGCCGTTGCCGCTTGTGGCGGCGAGCGGCACTGCCGCAAGCGCCGGGGCCGCCGATGCGGGCACTGGCACTGGCGCTGAAGGCAGCGGCGCGGGCCCCGGCAGCGGCGCTTCCGGCAGCGGGCGCGGCGCGGGCCTGGCGACCAAGCCGGTGCACATCTCGGGCCGGATCGACAATGCCCGCGATTTTCCCGTGCCCCCCGGCGGGCGCGCGGCGCGGCGCGGCACCGAGGTGATCGTGCGGGTGATCGTGGGCACCGATGGCCGCGCGCGCAATTGCACCATCTATCGCCCCAGCCCCGATCCCGAGGCGGACCGCATCACCTGCCAGCTGGTCGAGACGCGGCTCGGCTTTCGCCCGGCAACCGATGCCGCGGGCCGGCCGGTGCCGGCGCCCTTCTACTGGCGCCAGCAATGGTTCTGATCCTGGCCCGGCCAGCCCCGGGGGCGGCGCAGCCTGCCGCTTGGCGCTGGCATCGCTGGCCGCGCCTGATATAGCGCTGCAGTGCAGCAAAGGGGGAGGGCACGTGCCGAGCATCCATCCGGTAATCCTGTGCGGCGGCAGCGGCACACGGCTGTGGCCGATGAGCCGCAAGGCCCGGCCCAAGCCGTTCCTGCCGCTCCTCGGCGAGGAAACCCTGTTTGAACAGGCGCTGCGGCGCCTTGCCGGCGATGCGCGCTTTGCCCCGCCGCTGGTGGTGGCCGGCGCCGCCCATGCCGATCTCATCACCGCCGCGCTGGGCGAGGTGCCGGGGGCGCGGCTGGTGATCGAGCCGGCGGCGAAGAACACCGCCCCGGCGATCGCGCTCGCCGCCGCGCTGCGCGCGCCCGATGACGTGCTGCTCGTGTGCCCGAGCGACCACCACATCACCGATGCTGCCGCCTTCCGCGCCGCGGCGCTGGCCGCGGCGGCGCTGGCGCGCGAAGGCTGGCTGGTGGCCTTCGGCATCACGCCTGATCGGGCCGAAACCGGCTATGGCTATCTGCGCCGGGGCGCGCCGCTGGCCGGGGGCTATGCCATCCGCGAATTCGTCGAGAAGCCCGATGCCGCGCGCGCCGCGGCCTATCTCGCCAGCGGGGAATATAGCTGGAACGGCGGGATCTTCGTCTTTGGCGCCGGGCAGCTGCTCGCCGAACTTGCCGCCCATCGCCCGGCCATGGCGGCGCAGGTGGCCGAGGCGGTGGCGGGCGGGCGCTGGGACGGGGCGCGCTTCCACCCGGCCGCGGCGCCCTTTGGCGCAATCGCCGGTGAATCGATCGACTATGCGGTGATGGAAAACACCGCCCGCGCGGCGATGGTGCCGGTCGAGATGGGCTGGTCGGATATCGGCAACTGGGCCGCCCTCGCCGAGGCGCTGGCGCATGAGGCCGATGCGGCGGGCAACATCACCCGCGGCGCAGCGGCCGACCTGATCGATTGCCGCGGCGTGCTGGCGCTGAGCGATGGCCCGCGCATCTCGGCGGTGGGGCTTGAAGACGTGTGCGTCATCGTTTCGGGCGGCGAGGTGCTGGTGACCACCCGCGCAGGCGCGCAGGCGGTGGGCAAGCTGCCGGGAGCGCAGAATCAATGAGCGCCGCCTTTCCCGTCCGCCAGCTTGACAAGCGGATGGTGGCCAAGGTCTGGGGCCGCGAGGCGCTGCCCGCCCCCTTTGCCGCGCCGCCGGGCACGCGCATCGGCGAGATCTGGTTCGAGCCGCCGCCCGAACTGCCCGAGGTGTTGGTCAAATACCTCTTCACCTCGGAAAAGCTCTCGGTGCAGGTGCACCCTTCCGCTGCCGAGGCGCGCGCAGGCGAGGCGGGCAAGGAGGAATGCTGGCTGGTGCTCGATGCCGAGCCGGGGGCGCGCCTTGCGATCGGCTTCACCCGCGAGGTCAGCGCCGAGGAGATCGCCGCGGCGGCGCGTGACGGCACGATCGAGGCGCTGCTCGCCTGGCACGAAGCGCGCCCCGGCGATCTGTTCTATCTGCCCGCGGGCACCGTCCATGCGATCGGCCCGGGGCTGGCGCTGGTCGAAGTGCAGCAGGCAAGCGACACCACCTTTCGCCTCTATGATTATGGCCGCCCGCGCGCGCTTCATCTCGACCGCGCGCTGGCGGTGGCGCGGGGCACCCCCCATCCGGCGCAGCACCGCCGCAGCATCGCCGCTGGACAGGTGCTGGTGGATGGGCCGCATTTCCGGCTCGATCGGGTCGAAGGCGTGCCCGACGCGGCGACCCATGCCGCCTATCAAGGGCCGCTGCTGGCGCTGCCGCTTTCCGGCGCGCTGGCCGCGCGCGACGGATCGCTGCGCGCCGCGGCGGGCACCTGCCTTGTGGCTGACGGGCTTGCCAGCCTCGATTTTGCCGCCGCGGGGGTGACGCTGCTCACCCGGGCGGCCTAGGCATCGGGCAGGAGCCGCGCCAGATCGGCCAGGCCATAGGGCTTGCGCAGCACCGCTGCGGCCCCCAGCCGGGCGAAATCCTCGGTGTCCTCGGCATAGCCGGTGGCGAGCACGAAGCGCACGCCCGCCGCGCGCAGCGCCGCGGCGATGGGTTCGGCCGATTCGCTGCCGAGGTTGAAGTCGATGATCGCAAGCTCGGGCGGGCTGGCGGCGATCGCGGCGAGCGCCTCGGCGACGCTCCCGGCAATCGTGACTTCGGCGACACCCAGCCGCTTGAGGCTTTCGGCGGCATCGAGCGCGATGATGATGCTGTCTTCCACCACCAGCGCGCGCGCGGGGCGGGCCAGGGTGGCAGCGGGCCCTGCGGCAGCGGGCGCCGCGGCGGACGGCGGGGTTGCGGCGGCAGGGGTGGCCGGCTCGGCCGCGCGCGGGGCGAGATGGCGCGCAGGGATGACGAAATCGGCCTCCAACCCGGTCAGGCGAAAGCTGAGCGCGGCACTGCCGCCAAGCTCGTGCGGGATCGCCCGGGTGATGATGGTCGCGCCGAAGCCCTCGCGTGCCGGGGCGGTCACCGGCGGGCCGCCGCTTTCGCGCCAGGCGATCGCAAGATCGCCCATGGCGGTGCGTGCGAGGCTGACACTGACGCACCCGGCGCGGGCTGAAAGGGCGCCATACTTGGCCGAATTGGTCGCCAGTTCATGCACCACCAGGGCCAGCATGGTGTAGGCGGCCGGGGCCACCAGCACGTCCTCGCCGGTGAGCCGGAAGCGCGCCGGATCGCGCCCGGTGTAGGGGGCAAGTTCTTCGGTGATCAGCCGGGCGAGGCTGGCCGGGCCCCAATTGTGCGCGGTGATATTGTCATGCGCGGCGGCGAGCGCGGCGATGCGCCCGCCGAGGATCGCGGCAAAGCCCGGCACCGAAAGCGCCTCGGCCTCGGACTGGGCGACCAGTGCGCGGATCAGCGCGAGGATATTGCGCATCCGATGATTGAGCTCGGCGATCAGCAGGTCCTGCTGCGCGGCGGCGCGCGCGCGCGTGCGCGCAAGATCGGCGCTGAGCCGCAGCACCACCTCGATGAGGGTGCGGCGCAGCCCTTCGGCGATCGCGCATTCCTCGGCGCTCCACTCGGCCGAATGGCCGCGCACGGTCTCCACCCAGGCGGCAAAGCTGGCGCGCGGCTGGAGCATCTGGCCCGGGGGCGCGGCGGCCTTGGCCGGATCGCCCGCCCAGGTGACGACCCGCTCGAGCGGGCGACGCCACAGCACCAGCACCTCGCGCCCGCCATGCGTCAGTGGCAGCACCAGCGCCCCGGTGGCGCGCTCGGCAAAGGCGGCGGCCTCGGCGATCTGCTCGGCGAGCCGGGTGGTGGCCAGCACCGCACCGCTCAGCGCCGGCGCGAGCAGCGGGGCGATGGCCGCAAATTCGGCCTCGCTGGGGGCGGCGCCGCTGGCTGCGTAGCGGCCCTCGGCCATGAGCGAGAGGCCATCATGCGCGATCACCCCGCTCAGGAGCTCGCCGATCAGCGGCAGGCTGTCAGCCAGGCTCGCCCCGCCCGAGAGGCGCAGCAGCAGCCGCTCGTTGAGCAGCCGCGCGCGCTCGCGCAGCCGCTCGCTCTCGGCCAGGAGGATGCGGTCGAGCATCAGCGAGAAGCTCTGGCTCAGCACCTCGGCCACGGTGCGCAGCGAATAGGGCGGCAGGCGCGCAGTGCGGTGGTGGCAGGCGATCATCCCCCACAGCCGCTCGTGCCGCACGATCGCGATCGCCAGCGAGGCGCCCACCCCCATGTTGCGCATATAGGCAAGGTGCATCCTGGAATGGGCGCGCAGCATCGACATCGACAGGTCGAGCGGGGTGTCATCGGCCCCGCGCGCCGGGATGATCGGCACCGGCTCGGCGTTCATGTCGGCGATCACGCGAAAGCGGTTGCGGCGGAACAGCTCGCGCGCCTGGCGCGGGATATCGGCAGCCGGGTAACGCAGTCCGAGATAGGGCTCGAGCGCCGCGTCGCGCTCCTCGGCGATCACCTCGCCGCTGTCATCGGGGTGGAAGCGGTAGATCATCACCCGGTCATATCCGGTCATCTGCCGCACCAGCCGCGCCGCGCTCTCGCACAGTTCGGCAAGGCTCGCGGCCTGTTCCAGCCGGGCGATGGCAGGCACGATCAGGCTGACGTGATCGGCAAAGGCATCCGCGGCGTGGGGTTCCAGCTCGATGATCTGAAGGCCGCCGCTGATGTGCAGCGCGCAATCGAAGCGCGCGCCATTGCCGGCAAGGTCAAGCCCGAAGCGCCTCTCGCAGTTGTCCGGCCCGAGCGGCTCGGCAAGCGCGGCGGTGATGGTCTCGATCGCGGCCGGGGCGAGGATCGCGGCGAGCGGCGTGCCCGCCGCCGGGGTCGCCTCAAGGCCGAGCATGGCGCCGAGATTGGCCGAGGCATGGGCGATCCGCCCTGCGGCATCAACGGCGATGAGCGCGCCGAAGCCCTGGATCGCGGCGATGTGGTGTATCGGCTCGCGATCGCATTCGGTGAGGGCATCGCCGCGCGGCTGGAGGTTCATGCGCCCGTGCCCTGCGTTGCAAGGTCGCCCTGCCCGGCCCGAGCGACATCGAGGAAATGGGCAAAGACCGCCTCTGCCGCAGCGGCGGCGCCCTCGGCCTCGCGTGGCCCGCAAGGCCGCTCGATCCGGGCGCGCAGCGCCTGCCAGAAGGCGAGCATCGCCCCATCGCCGAGGAAGGCGACCGGCCAGGCGCCCGCGCCGATGCGGGCAACCGCGCGGGCGATGGCGCGATTGCCGAGCGCCGATCCGGCAAGCACCCAGGCCACCCCCAGCACGGTTCCGGCCCCGCGCCCCAGGGCCGCGATCCGCGGGGCCGGGGCGGGCGGTGGCACCGCCGCGCCGAGCGCGGCCAGATCGGCAGCGATCAGCGGGGTCTGCGGCGGGGGGTGAAGGGTCGCGGGAGCATGGGCGGCGAGCCAGGCCTCGACCGGCGCGCGCGCGGCGTGCTGAAGCGCGAGGAAGCGGGCATAATCGGCGCGGCTGTGCCAACCGGCCGCAGCCTGCATCGCGGCATCGAGCAGGTCATGCGCGGCCATGGTCGCACCGCGCAGATGCACCCTCAGATCCGCGGCTCCCGCGGCGTGGTCACTGGCATGCGCCATCGCCACCGTCCTTCCTGCCCGAATCGGCTGCGTCCCGCTCTGCCAGGCGATCCCGAGTGTAAGGCAAATGAAACGCGAAAAATGTCCAGCCGCAATGACACATGGCGCCGCGCTTGGCAATTGCGGCGCATGGATGCGGGGGCGCTGGGGCGCAAGGCCGCCGCGCGCCGAGACCCGAGGCTTACGGCGCGAGGAGGCGCCCGCCTTCCTTGCGCACCGCTGCCTCGAGCGGGGCCTTCATCACGCTCAGCATCAGCGGCAGCTCCATGGTGATCACCACCTCGCCCTCGCGCACCTCGACCGCACCGGGGATGGCAATGCCCATCACCTCGGCGGTGAGGTCCATGCGGTCCTCGCTCGGCCAGGCGGTCGTCACCCGGGCGAGGCCAGGGGGGAAGAAGCCGGCGATCTCATCGGCATGGGCGCGCATCCGCCGGCGCACCTCGTCCTTGCCCAGGCTGTGCGGCAGGGTGACGCGCATCGGCCTAGCGCTCCCTTGCCGAGGGCGCCGGGGCAGCGGTGAAATCGGGCAGGGGCACGCCGGTATCGGGCATTGCGGAAGCATCCTCGAGCGCGGCGGCGCCGCCATAGCGATATTCGAGATAGCGGCTCTTGATCGCAAGGTCATCGAGCGCGCCCTCGGCCAGGCGGCGGGTGACCCGATCGACCTCGCCCGAAAGCTTCTCGAGGCTCTCGAGGAGGCGCGCGTCCGCGGTCTTGCCGGCATATTCCTCGGCGCGCAGGTGCTGAGGGATCTTGCGGTAATTGTCGATCGTCTCGGGGATATATTCGCCCACCAGCTCGCGCACCTCGGCCATGGCCGGGTGATCGGCGGCGACATGGGCCATCTGGCCGGCGAGCGCATCGAGCCGGGCGCCCAATTGGGCGATGATGGCCTGGGCCGCCGGGGGCAGGGCTGCGCGCTGGGCCTCGAGCCACAATTGCGTGCGCGCCACCATCTGCGCGGGATTGCCCTCTTTCAATTCGGTGCGCCGGGGCACCCTGGTGCGCGGCACGAACAGGAAGAACAGCACCGCCGCCACCACCGCCGCTGCCGCCAGCATCACCCCGGCAAAGCCGATCCCGTCGATGACGATGCCGGTGGCGATCACCGCCGCCATGATGGCGAGCAGCGTCGCGCCGAGGCCCTTCATCCGCCTGACGAGGTTCTTGCGCTTCAATTCCGCCGAGCCGCGCCCGATGCTGCCGCGCGGGGCCGCCCGGTGGGTGCCGCCTTCCTGCTGGCGGATGAGGCTCTGGCGCGCCTCTTGCAGAATGCGATCCGATTGCGGCGTGCTGTCGGGCATTGCCTACTTGTCCAGCGCCAGCAGCGAGGGGGTCTGCGATGCGACCTTGGCCTGGGCCTGGGCCTGGCCTTCGGCGCGGGCGATATAGCCCTTGGACTTTTCGACCTCGGCGGTCAGCACGTTCACGGTCTGCTTCATCGAATCGAGCGCGCGGCTCTTGAAGTCATCCACCGCGTCCATGGTGTCATAGATGTTCTGGAAGGCGCGCTGGAGCGTTTCGAGCGGGATGGTGCTGGCCGCGGCCTGCTCGTGGATCTGCGCGGTCTGTTCGCGCAGCAGGGTGCTGGTCGAATCGATGATGTCGCTGGTGGTCTGGTTGAGCGCGGTGATCTGGCCGAGCACGAGGCGCTGGTTGGTCATCGCCTGGGCCACGGTCACTGCGGTGCGCAGCGCCCCCACGGTGGTGGTGCTGGCCCGCTCGACGCCCTTGACCAGTTCGATATTGTTCTTCTTGACCAGATCGAGCGCGAGATAGCCCTGCACGCTCACCGCCATTTGCGTCAGCAGATCCTGGGTGCGCTGGCGGACATAGAACAGCGCCGATTCGCGCAGCGCCTTGGCCTTGGCCGGATCGCTGCTGTCGAGTTCATTCGCCTTGGCCTCGAGCCGCTCGTCGAGCCGCCGGGCGATGTGGATCATCTGCTCGAGCTCGCCCATCGCCGCCCACAGCTTCTGCCGCTCGGTGTCGATCGCGGCATTGTCGAGGTGCAGCTCCTTCTTGCCGCTTTCGAGCCGCTTGAGGATTTCGGCGATGTGCCCCTGGGCGCTGGTGTAGCTGTCGAAATAGTTCTTGAGCTTGTTGCCGAAGGGGATGAAGCCCAACAGCTTGCGCGGGCCGGAAAGCTTGCCCTTGCGGCCCGGATCGAGATCCTCGATCGTGCGGCGCAGCTCGGCCAGATCCTTGCCCACCCCGCTGTCGGCATCCATCGCCCGCACCGGCCGGTCGAGAAAGCGGTTGGACATCGCCGCGGCGGCGCGGATCTGCTCCTGGCCCATGCGGGTGATCTGATCGACCTTCTCGCCGAACTGGGGGGAATTGGCATCGACGCTGACCAGCTCGTTGACGAAGGCATCGACCTTCATGTCGAGCCTGGATTTCTGCTCCTCGCTCACCGGCACCAGCCCCGCGGCCTGTTCGGGCGCCACCTGCGGCACCGGATCGGGCGGGGTGAGCGAAAAGGCGCTCGCGGTGGCAGTCGCGGTCTCAGGTGGCGTGCTCATGCCGGTTGTGCTCCCTTGGCGGCGCCGCGGCGCCCTGCCGATGTGTATTAGTCATCTAAAACACGCCTTTCAAGCGCGCTGCCATGCTAGGCGCGAAGCGGCCTTGCGTCCATTGCGCAGCAGCGCGCTTGGCAAGCCGGCCCGGCGCGTTCTATCCGGGGGAACAATCGCGGCGTAAACGCAAGGGGCAAACGAGCCGATGGACAGCACCACCACCAGCAGCGAGGCCGGCGCGGCGCGCCTCGGGCTGCTCCGGGCGCTGGCCGGGGTGCGGCGCTGGTGGAAGGCGAGCGTGACCGGCGCGATCGATCATGCCGAGGTGATCGACCGCCGCAAGCAGGACAGCGCGCTCACCCAGCATTACCTGTTCATGATCGCGATGAGTGCGGGCATCGCGGTTCTCGGCCTGCTCTTGTCCTCGCCCGCGGTGGTGATCGGGGCGATGCTGCTCTCGCCGCTGATGGGGCCGATCATGGGGCTGGGCTTTGCCCTTGCCATCGGCGATTGGGACTGGCTCAAGCTGGCGCTGCGCACGCTGCTGATCGGCAGCGCCATGGCGGTGCTGCTGTGCGCGGTGCTGGTGTTTTTCTCGCCGATCCAGACCGTCACCAGCGAGATCGCGGCGCGCACCCGGCCCAACCTGTTCGATCTGTTCGTCGCGCTGTTCTCGGCGCTGGCCGGGGCCTATGCGATGATCCGCGGGAGGGAGGGCGCGATCGTCGGCGTGGCCATCGCCACCGCGCTGATGCCGCCGCTCGCGGTGGTGGGCTTCGGGCTTGCCACCTTCAACTGGACGGTGTTTTCCGGCGCGCTGCTGCTGTTCGTCACCAACTTCATCACCATCGCGCTCACCGCCTTTGCCATGGCCAAGCTCTATGGCTTTCGCAATGCGCTGAGCGCGCGCAACACGCTTTACCAGAACCTCGCGCTGCTCGCGGTGTTTGCCGGGCTCGCCGTGCCGCTCGGCTTCTCGCTGCAGCAGATCGCCTGGGAGACGAACGCCCAGCGCATCGTGCGCGACGAATTGCGCGCCCACTTCCCGCGCCCGGCGCAGCTCGATGCGGTCGAGATCGATTTTGCCGCCGATCCGCTCGATATCAGCGCGATCGTGTTCACGCCCGAGATCCGCGGCGAGGCCGAGGCGGCGATCAGCCGCGCGCTGACGGCGCGGCTGGGACGCCCGATCGCGCTGACCTTGACCCAGACCCAGACCGAGACCGGCGCCAGCGCCGCCCAGCGCGCCCAGCTTTCCGCCACCCGGGCGGCAGAGGAAGCCGCGGCGCGCGAGCGCAGCCAGTTGCTCATCGCCCGGCTGGCGCTGGCCGCGGGGGTGGACGAAGGCGAGGTGATGCTCGACCGGGTGCGCCGCCGCGCGCTGGTGCGCGCCCAGCGGCTCGAGGGCGCGGGGCTGCCAGCCTATCGCGCGCTCGAGCAGCGCATTGCCGCAAGCGTGCCCGAATGGCGGATCGAGCTGATCCCGCCTGCCCTGCCGCTGCCGGCGAGCATCCCCGGCACGAGCGAGCCGGGCGCGGATGAGGCGCTGGAACTGGTGGGCTGGGCGGCCCAGCGGCTGGGGCGCGGTGTGGTGCTGACCGGCCCGGCCGAAGCCGCCGAGGCCGCCGCCGAAAACCTGCGCGCCGAGGGCGTCAGCGTCACCACCCGCCCCGGCACGGCGCCGCTGCGCGCCGGCTGGGCCGAGGAGCAGCCCTGAGGCTCAGGCCGCAAGGTCGATCGGCACGATCTCGCCCGCCAGATAGAGCCTCTTGGCCTTGGCGCGGCTGAGCTTGCCCGAGCTGGTGCGCGGCAGGGTGCGCGGCGGCACCAGTTCGACGATGCAGCTCATGCCGGTGACCGAGCGAACCTTATCGGCGATCTGGTCGCGCAGGCGGATGCGCTCCTGCGGGTCGGAGACCTTGCAATGCACCAGCACCGCCGGGGCTTCCTCGCCGTTTTCCATCTCGATCGCAAAGGCGGCGATGTCGCCGTGGTTGAAGCCGGGCAGCTGCTCCACCGCCCATTCGATATCCTGCGGCCAGTGGTTCTTGCCGTTGATGATGATCATGTCCTTCGCCCGGCCGACGATGAACAGATAGCCATTGGCGGTGTAGCCCATGTCGCCGGTGTCGAGCCAGGTCTTGCCCTGGTCATCGGGCACGAGGCAGGCCTCGGTCGCCTCGGGATTGCGGAAATAGGAATGCATCACCGAGGGCCCGCGGCACCACACCTTGCCGATCTGGTGATCGCCCTTGGGCCGGCCATCCTCGCCGCGGATTTCGACCTCCATGTCGGGCAGCGGCTTGCCGCAATTGACGATCGCGCGATAGCGCGCCGGGCGCGAGAGGTCGCGCGGGGCGCCCGAGAGGCGCTCCTCCTCGACCAGTTCGACGCGGATGCCCTCGCCCGGGGGCATCACCGTGACCGCCAGCACCGCCTCGGCGAGGCCATAGGAGGGGGTGAAGGCGCTGGCCTTGAAGCCCGCCGGGGCAAAGGCGTTGACGAAGTTCTGCATCACGTCCGGGCGGATCATGTCCGCGCCATTGCCCGCCACCCGCCAGCGCGACAGGTCGAAGCGTTCGGCCACGTTGCTCTGGCTGGAGATGCGCCTCGCGCAGATGTCGTAGCCGAAGGTGGGCGAATAGGACAGGGTGTTGCCCGGGTTGCGGCTGATCATGTCGAGCCAGGCGAGCGGGCGCCGGACGAAGGCATCGGGCTTGATGAAATCGCCCGAGACCTGGTTGGCGATCAGCGAGAGCAGGCAGCCGACGAGGCCCATGTCGTGATACCACGGCAGCCAGCTGACGCAGCGATCATTCTGGCCAAGGTTCATCGTCTCGGCATGGCCGTAGAGGTTGTGCAGCAGCGCCCTGTGGGTGACGGCGACCCCGGTGGGAAAGCGGGTCGATCCCGAGGAATATTGCAGGTAGCAGATATCATCCGGGCGCGCCTGCGGCAGGGTGCATTCGGGCGCGGCGCGGGTGGCGAAATCCTGCCAGCTCTGCGCCGCGCAGCCCGCGCGCGCCGCCGCTGCGGCGGCCATTTCGGCGATCTCCTCGGGGTAGAGCAGCAGCTTGGGATCGCAGCTCGTCAGCTGGATCGAAAGCTGCTCGATGAAGTTCTCCTTGCCCCCGAAGGTGGTCGGCAGCGGCAGCGGCACCGGCCAGGCGCCAGCATAGACGCAGGCGCAGAACAGTGCGGCAAAATCCGGCCCGGTCTCGGCGATCAGCGCCACCCGGTCGGCCTTGCCGATCCCGGCGGCGACCATGCGCCGCGCCATCATCAGCGCATCGGCGCGCAGTTCGGCATAGGGATAGACCCGCGCGAGCTGGCCGCGCATGTCGTGGAAGTTGAGCCCCTTGCGGCTCCTGGCGGCATAGTCGATCGCTTCGCCAAAGGTTGCAAACTGCGCACGGATTCGCGGCAGCTCGCAGTCGTTCGGCGTCGGCGTGAGAACGGCGTCGGTCATGATTTTTCAGCGAAACCCGTCAGTTGCAGCGCTTCTCGCGGGGCGTGCCCACGGGCGCTCTGGCTTTACCCCACAAGGCCGGGCATAGTCCGGCCGCGTCCTGATGTTGCGCATTTGATAAGCAAAGTGGCACGAATAAGGCGAAATGGTTTCAGGTAAAGCGAATTCGTCATCCCGCGGTAGCCGGGCCGGGCGCCGGGCGCGCGCGCCGCTGGATGAGGCCGCGCTTGGCGATCTGGCGCTCGCCTATGCGGCGCGCTTTGCCACCACCGCGGCCCGGCTCGAGGCCTATCTCGCGCGCAAGATCGCCGAGCGGGGCCTTGCCGAAGGCACGAAGGTTGATGTGCCCGCCCTCGTCGGCCGGCTGGTGGCGCTCGGCTATGTCGATGACGCGGGTTTTGCGCGGATGCGCGCGCGCGCGCTCGTTCGGCGCGGCTATGGGGCGCGGCGGATCGCGGCGGCGCTGCACCATGCCGGGGTCGCTGCGCCCCTGCGCGCCGCCCACGCCCCGGGCGAGGCGGCGGCGCGCCGGGCGGCGGTGGTGATGGCAAAGAAGCGCCGCCTTGGCCCCTGGGCCAGCGGCGCGAGCGGGGATGGGCGGCAAGGCGATCCGGCGCACATGCGCGCGGCGCGCGAAAAAGCCGTTGCCGCGATGCTGCGCGCAGGCCACCATCCCGATCATGTGCGCTTCATCCTTGCCGCCAGAGGTGAGGAGGAGGTGGCCGCGTGGCTGGGCGAGGTTGCCCCGGAGGAGGAAGGAATGGGTGAGGCATGGCAAGCTTGATGCGCCATCGGGCGGCGATACTGGCGGGCGGGGCGGCGCTGGTGCTCGGCCTTGTCGCCTGTTCGCCGGGGGAAAGCGCGAGCGCGCGGGCGCAGGCCTCGGCCCCGGTCGCGGCCGCAGCGGCGCGTCATCCGGTCTCGGGCCTGCCGGTGATCGACCTCGTGGTCGAGCGCGCCGGCCAGCGCCTGCCCTTCCGGGTCGAGGTCGCCGCCAGCCCCGAGGCCCAGGCCCGGGGCTTGATGTTCCGCGATCGGCTTGGCGAGAACGAGGGGATGCTCTTTCCCTCTGCCGTGCCCGAGCCGCGCAGCTTCTGGATGAAGAACACCCCGCTCTCGCTCGACATCATCTTCATCGGGCCCGATGGGCGGATCACCAATATCGCCGCGAACACCGTGCCCTATTCGCTCGAGCCGATCCCCTCGGCCGGGCTGACGAGCGCGGTGCTGGAACTGCGCGGCGGACGCGCCGCGGCGCTGGGGATCGTGCCCGGGGATCTGGTGCTCTATACCCTGCCGCGCTGATGCTGCACTGGCGAGAGGCGGGCGGGGGGCGCACACGCCCCTTGGCGCTCCCGGGCAAATCGGCTAGGCGCTGCGCCCATGGGAATCCTCAAGCAGATCTTCACCTGGTGGGATGGCGCCACCATCGGGACCCGGCTGTGGGCGGCGCGCGTCGGGGCCGAGCATGTTGGCACCGATGCTTCAGGCAACCGCTACTATCGCGCCCGGCCCAAGGGCAGCGGCGCCAACACCGGCTCCTACACCGGGCGCGAGAAGCGCTGGGTGGTCTATAACGGGCCCAATGATGCGAGCCGCGTGCCGGCCGAATGGCATGGCTGGCTGCATGGCACCTATGACGAGGTGCCCGAAAGCCACCTGCCACCGCCCAAGGTGTGGGAGGCCGAATACACCCCCAACGCCACCGGCACCGCGGCGGCCTATGTTCCGCAAGGCGCGCTTGAACGCGGCGGCAAGCGCGCCCGGGCGGTGGGCGATTACGAGGCCTGGACCCCGGGCAGCGCCGAGGGCTGAGGCGCGCTCGTCGTGCTTCATCGCCTGGCCGCGCCGCTCGCCGGAATGCTCCTCCTCGCCGCTTGTGACGGGACGAGCAATGAGGAGGCGGTGCGCGTCAAGCTGGGCGAGGCGAGCCCGGCGCCTGCGGTCGGCGCGCCTGCCCCGGGCAGCGACAATGGCGGCACCCCGATGGCCGAGCGGGTGGCGGTGCTGGGCCTGCTCAACAAGCGCAACAACCTCACCGAGGAAATCCGCCTGAAGCCCGGCGAGGCGCGCGAGATCGGCCCGGTGATCATCCGCCTGTCCGCCTGCGAGCGCACCGCCCCCTGGGAGCTGCCGCAAGAGACCGGGGCCTTTGTGCAGGTCGATATCCGCGAGCGCGGGGAGCCGCAGCACCGGCGGGTGTTCTCGGGCTGGCTGTTCCGGGAATCGCCCAGCCTCAACGTGGTCGAGCACCCGATCTATGATGTCTGGGTCAAGGATTGCATGATGCGCTTTCCGGGGGAGGAGGGGCCGGCTGCCCCATCGCCTTCGCCGGCTGCGACCGCGCGGCCTGCGGCGCCGCCAACCCCCGCGCCCGCGCCTGCGCCCGCCCCGGCTGCCACGCCCAGCCCGGGGGCATAGCCCTCAGCAAAACGCCGCCAGGCCGTCCCCAGGCTGATGCGCGGCTGGCCGGCGGCGGCCTCGAGCAGGGCGCGATATTCGGCCTGCGGCAATTCGCGCGCGCCCATCGAGCGCAGATGCTCGGTCATGAACTGGCAGTCGAGCAGCACGAAGCCCGCCTCGCGCAGCAGCGCCACCAGCCAGGTGAGCGCCACCTTGCTGGCATCGGTCACCCGGCTGAACATCGATTCGCCGCAGAACACCCGGTCGAAGGTGACGCCATAGAGCCCGCCCACCAGTTGCGGCGCGCCGGCCGCATCGGCCTGCCAGCATTCGAGCGAATGGGCATGGCCGGCCCGGTGCAGGGCGAGATAGGATTGCACGATGCGCTCGGATATCCAGGTTTCGGGATGGTCCGGGCGCGGCTCGGCGCAGGCGCGGATCACCGCCTCGAAGGCGCGGTCGATCGTCACCGTGAAGCGATCGGCGCGCACCACCTTGCGCAGCGAGCGCGAGACATGCAGGCCATCGAGCGGCAGGATCGCGCGCTCGCGCGGCTCGACCCAGAACACCTCGGTGTCCTCGCGCCGGTCGGCCATGGGAAAGATGCCGCTGCGATAGGCCAGCAGCAGGGTCTCGACCGGGATCGGCGGGCGGGGCGGCGCGTGCATCGGCGCGGCATGATACATGGCCGCCCCACGCCAGGCAAAGAGGATTGCCTCGCGCGCCCGCCTCGATTAAGGGGCCGCCTCGGCCAGTGCAGGGGTGTAGCTCAGCTGGTAGAGCATCGGTCTCCAAAACCGAGGGCCACGGGTTCGAATCCTGTCACCCCTGCCAGGCCCTTCCCGGCCATCCCGTCCGACCATCTGCCGCCCGGCGCGGGGCCCATCATGCCGCGGCGCGCCAGGCGGGGCCGCGCACCAGCTTGCCCGGGCGCGCGCCGGTGCTGGCGTCATCCCGGCGGATCGCCTCGCCGGCAACGAAGGTCGCCACGTAGCCGCTGGCGCGCTGGTGCAGCCGCCGCCCGCCGGCGGGCAGATCGCGCACCACCTCGGGCAGGTGCAGGCGCAGGCGATCAAGATCGATGACGTTGAGATCGGCCCGGCCGCCAGGCGCAATCGTGCCGCGATCATCAAGGCCCACCGCGCGCGCCGCCTTGGCGCTGAGCATGTGCACCGCCTCGGCGAGATCGAGCCGGAGCGGCCCATCGGTCTTGACGAACTGGGTGAGCAGGTAGGTCGAATAGCTCGCATCGCAGATCGCCCCGTAATGCGCCCCGCCATCGCCAAGCCCGGGCAAGCAGTGCGGGTGGCGCAGCATGGTGTGCGCGCTTTCGAGCGAGGCGTTCTCGTAATTGCCGAGCGCGGCGAGGAACAGCCCGCGTCCCTCGGTGGCAAGGATGCGCTCATAGGCCACTTCCTGCGGGGTGCAGCCGCGCGCCGCGGCCTGGGCGGCCATGCTCATCGCCGCGGGCGGGGCATAGTCGGGCGGATCGTCGAGCGGGAACAGCCAGCGCCAGTTGCGCGCCAGCTCGTTGAAGGGGTGCCCAGGGGCGAAATCCTCGGTCAGCAAGGCGGCACGCAAGGCGGGATCGCGCATCGCCGCGACCTGCTCCGGAACCGAAAGATGCGCGATCTTCGCCCACGAGGGGCACAGCACGAAGGGGTGCACCGTCAGTTCCAAGCCGGCGATCAGCCCGATCGGGCGCGGCATCACCTGTGCGGTGGCACGGGCGCCGCGGGCATTGGTGGCCTCGAGCATCTCGAGCACCCGGCGCCAGCGCGGCGGCGCATCATTGCCCGAGGCAAGGGTGAAGGTGGCCGGGCGGCCCGAGGCGGCGATCACCCGCTCGATCACCTCATATTCCCTGTCCCAGCCGACAAAGGCATCGAGCACCACCTGGAAGGTGCCGGCCCCGGCATCGGCCATGCCGCGGGCGATCGCCTCGAGCTCGGCAATGTCAGCCGCGAAGGTGGGGATGGCATCGCCATCGGCGGTCTTGTGGATCGACAGGCGCGAGGTGGCAAAGCCGATCGCCCCGGCGCGCATCGCCTCGGCGGTGAGGCGGCGCATCAGCGCCAGATCGGCCTCGCTCGCCGGTTCGCGCGCCGCTCCGCGCGCGCCCATGGCATAGACCCGCAAGGGCGAATGGGGCAGGTAGGCGGCCACATCGATATCGCGCCGCCGGGCGGCCACGCGGTCGAGATATTCGGGGAAGGTCTCCCAGTCCCAGGCGAGCCCCTCGGTCATCACCACGCCGGGGATGTCCTCCACCCCCTCCATCACCTTGACCAGCATCTCCTGATCCGCGCGGCGGCAGGGGGCAAAGCCGACCCCGCAATTGCCCATCACCGCGGTGGTGACCCCGTGGGACGAGGAGGGCGCGAGTTCCTCGGCCCAGATGCATTGCCCGTCATAATGGGTGTGCACATCGATGAAGCCGGGGGTGACGATCAGCCCGCGCGCATCGATCTCCTCGGCGCCGCGGCCCTCTACCTTGCCGATCGCGGCGATGCGCCCGCCGGCAAGGGCAAGATCGCCCGTGAAGGCCGGTGCCCCGGTGCCATCGACGATGGTGCCGCCGCGGATCACCCAATCATAATCGGCCATCGCCTCATTCCCCCTTGCCCAGCCGCACCAGCCCGCCGATGAGCGCGCCGAGCACGAAGATATAGATCGGCGGCATCGAGATGTAGAGCGGGATCAGCCGCTTTTCGGCCGCGCGGTAATAGCCCAGGGCATAGAGCACGCGCATCGGCGGCCAGACAATGCCGATCGCCGCGGCCCAGATCGGGCTGACGACATAGGCAAACAGCCACAGGCCCGGCAGGAACAGCACCAGGTGTTCGAGCGTGTTGTGATGTGCGCGCACGTGGCGGACATATTCCTCCGGCCCCTCGTGCGAGGGTGCGGGCACCTTGAAGCGCACCCGCGCCAGCCCCGCCTTGAGCAGGGTGAAATAATAGGCAAGCAGCGCCAGCGCGCTGACGATCACGACATAGGTGTAGGGATCGCGCATGATGTGCCTGGTCTCTCCCTGAAAGGTGGCAAGGCTGGCGCCTGCCCCGCGGCCGGGCAACTGCCACTTTTGTGTCCCGCAAGCCTTGGCTAGGGTGGGGCGATGAGCCTTGCTGCATCCCCCGCGCGCCGCGTCGTCCTTGCCGGGGCGAGCGGCACCATCGGCCAGGCGGTGGCAGCGGCCCTCGCCGCGGCAGGACATGAGACCCATGCCCTGGCGCGCGCCGATTTCGCCAGCCCCGCCGCGCTGGCCCAAAAGGTGGCTGAGGCGCGGGCAGAGGTGGTGATCTCCTGCATCGCCTCGCGCAGCGGCGCGCCCAAGGATGCCTGGGCGGTCGATCACGATGCCAACCTTGCGCTGCTGGCCGCGGCCGAGGCGGCAGGTGCCCGCCAGTTCATCCTCATTTCGGCGATCTGCGTGCAGAAGCCGCGGCTTGCTTTCCAGCACGCCAAGCTCGCCTTCGAGGCGGCGCTGGTGGAGAGCCCCATCACCCACACCATCATCCGCCCCACCGCCTTCTTCAAGTCGCTCTCGGGCCAGGTCGCGCGGGTGCGCGCGGGCAAGCCCTTCCTGCTGTTCGGCGATGGGGAGCTTACCGCCTGCAAGCCGATCAGCGATGCTGACCTTGCGCGCTTCATCCTCGCCGCGATCGACAATCCCGAGGCCGCCGGGCGCATCCTGCCGGTGGGCGGGCCGGGCCCGGCGATCAGCCTGCGCGAACAGGGCGAGCTGCTGTTCGCCGCAGCCCGGCGCCCGGCGCGGTTCCGCTCGGTCAGCCCGGGGCTGTTTGCCGCTGCGGCGCGGGTGCTGGGGCTGGGGGCGGGGCTGTCGCAATGGTGCGCGGCCAGAGCCGAATATGCCCGGATCGCGCATTACTATGCCACCGAATCGATGCTGGTGTGGGATCCGGCAAGCGGACGCTATCGCGCCGATCTCACCCCCGAATTCGGCAGCGAGACCCTGTTCGATCATTACCGGCGCCTCATGGCCAAGGGCTAGGCGAGACCCCTTCTGCGCCCTGCTGTGATGCAGATGATTTACAGATATAAAAATATCTTTATATGGCTTTGGCGTCATGGTGATCGAGGACATCTTTCGCGCGCTCGCTGATCCCACCCGGCTGCGCATCGCCCGGCTGCTGGGGGCGATGGAGCTGGCGGTGGGCGAGCTGGCGCAGGTGCTGGGCCAGAGCCAGCCGCGCGTCTCGCGCCATGTCGGCATCCTGTGCGATGCCGGGCTCGCCGAGCGCCGCCGCGAGGGCAGCTGGGTGTTCCTGCGCCAGAGCGAGGCGCGCGAGGGCCTCGTGGGCGCGGTCCAGCAATTGCTTGCGCTTGCCGAGGCCGAGGAGCCGGGCTTTGCCGCGCAGTGCGAGGCCGATCGGCGCAAGCTCGCCGCGATCCGCGAGGCCCGGGCCGCGGCGGCCGAGCTTTACTTTGCCCGCCACGCCGGGGAGTGGGACGAGCTGCGCGCGCTCCACAGCCCCGATGCCGAGGTCGAGGCGCAGCTGCTCGCCGCGCTGGGCGAGGCGCCGCTCGGCACCCTGCTCGATATCGGCACCGGCACCGGGCGCATGGCCGAGCTTTTCGCCCCCCATGCCGCGCGCATCGTCGCGCTTGACAAGAGCCTCGAGATGCTGCGCGTCGCCCGGGCCAAGCTCCAGCACCTGCCAGCGAGCCAGATCGAGCTGGTGCAGGGCGATTTTGTCGATCTGCCCTTTGCCGCGGCGGGCTTTGACACGGTGATCCTGCACCAGGTGCTGCACTTTGCCAGCGATCCTGCCCGGGTGCTCGCTGAGGCCGCGCGGGTGCTGAGGTCCGGCGGGCGGATTGCGATCGTCGATTTTGCCAGCCACGACCGCGAGGAGCTGCGCACCCGCCACCAGCACGTGCGGCTGGGCTTTTCCGATCGGCAGATGGCCGCGCTGCTGCGCGCGGCGGGCTTTTCCGCGCCTGCGCCGATCGCGCTCGCCGGGGCAAGCCTGGTGGTCAAGATCTGGGTCGCCCGCCGCCGCCCCGGCGCCGCCGCTGCTGCCGCGGCGGCTGCCACCCCCGCTCTGGAACCTGCCCCATGACCCCAACGCTTTCCCAGCTGCACGAATACCGCACCGCCACCGATGCCCCGCTGTTTTCGGGCCTGCCCGGCGATGTGGCGGTGAGTTTCGAGTTCTTCCCGCCCAAGAGCGAGGCGATGGAGCGCCAGCTGTGGGACGCGGTGACGCAATTGAAGCCGCTTGAGCCCGCCTTCGTCTCGGTCACCTATGGCGCGGGCGGATCGACCCGCGAGCGCACCCATGCCACGGTGGCACGGATCATTGCCGAGGCGCGGCTCCCGGCCGCGGCGCACCTTACCTGCGTGGCCGCGAGCAAGGACGAGATCCGCGCCGTGGCCGAGCGCTACTGGGAGGCCGGCGTGCGCCACATCGTTGCCCTGCGCGGCGATGCCGGAGAGCCGGGCGCGCCCTTCACCCCGCACCCCCAAGGCTATGCCAATGCCGCCGAGCTGGTGGCGGGGCTCAAGGAGATCGCCCCCTTCGACATCTCGGTTGCCGCCTATCCCGAAACCCACCCCGATGCCGCCAGTCCCAAGGCCGATATCGACAACCTCAAGCGCAAGCTCGATGCCGGGGCGAGCCGGGCGATCACCCAGTTCTTCTTTTCGGCCGAAACCTTCTTCCGCTTCCGCGATGCCTGCGCCGCGGCGGGGATTGCCGCGCCGATCCTGCCCGGCATCCTGCCGGTCACCAATGTTGCCCAGGCGAGGAAGTTTGCCCAGGCCTGCGGCGCGGCGATCCCGGCGTGGATGGACGGGCTGTTCGAAGGGCTTGATGAAAAGCCCGCCGCGCGCCAGCTGGTCGCCGCCACCATCGCGGCCGAGCTGTGCCGCCGCCTCTATGCCGGGGGCGTGCGCGATTTCCACTTCTACACGCTCAACCGGCCCGAGCTCGCCTATGCCATCTGTCATCTGCTCGGCAAGCGCCCCCAGAATGGCAACAAAGCCACGGAGACCCCTGCATGAATGCCCGCCAACGCCTGCTTGCCGAAGCTGCCGAGCGCGTGCTGATCTTCGATGGCGCCTTCGGCACCCAGATCCAGCTGCGCAAGCTCACCGAGGCCGATTATGCCGGCGAGCTCGGCCTTGCTGCTGACCAGAAGGGCAACAATGATATCCTCGCGCTCACCCGCCCGGATGTGATCGCCGATATCACCCGCGCCTATCTCGAGGCCGGATCGGATGTGGTCTCGACCAACACCTTCTCGGCCAACCGCATCAGCCAGGCCGATTATCGCGCCGAGCACCTGGTGGGCGAGATCAACCGCGCGAGCGCGCGGATCGCGCGCGGCCTTGCCGATGAATATGCCGCGCGCGATGGCCGCCCGCGCTTTGTCGCCGGGGCGATCGGCCCGACCAACAAGACCTTGTCCTTGAGCCCCGATGTCGAAGACCCGGGCTTTCGCGAGATCGACTTCGATCACCTCGTCGAGGTCTATCACGAACAGGCCGCCGCGCTCGTCGAAGGGGGGGTGGATTTCATCCTCATCGAGACCGTGTTCGATACCTTGAACGCCAAGGCCGGGATCATGGCCGTAAGGCGCCTCGAGCGCGCGCTCGGGCGGGAGATCCCGCTGATGATCTCGATGACCCTCACTGACCTTTCGGGCCGCAACCTTTCGGGCCACACGGTCGAGGCCTTCTGGTATGCGGTGCGCCACGCCCGCCCGCTCACCATCGGCCTCAATTGCAGCTTCGGCGCCGCGCAGCTGCGCCCGCACGTCAAGACCCTCGCGCAGATCGCCGATGCGCTGCTGCTGGTCTATCCCAATGCCGGGCTGCCCAACGAGCTCGGCGAATATGACGAGGCGCCCGAGACCACCGCGGCGCTGGTGGCCGATTGGGCGGCGGATGGCCAGGTCAACATGCTGGGCGGCTGCTGCGGCTCGACCCCTCAGCACATCGCCGCGATTGCCCGCGCCGTTGCGGGTGCCCGCCCGCGCGCGATCCCCACGCTCACGCCGGCGATGCGGCTTGCCGGGCTTGAAGCCTTCGTTGCCGCCTGACCATCCGCGAAAGCACCAAAGTGACCCTCTCCTCCTCGCGTTTCATCAATATCGGCGAGCGCACCAATGTCACCGGCAGCGCCGCCTTCAAGAAGCTGATCCTCGCGGGCGATTATGCCGCCGCGGTCGAGGTCGCGCGCCAGCAGGTCGAAAACGGCGCGCAGATCATCGATGTCAACATGGACGAAGGCCTGCTCGATGCCGTCCATGCCATGACCACCTTCCTGAAGCTGATCGCTGCCGAGCCCGACATTGCCCGGGTGCCGGTGATGATCGACAGTTCCAAGTGGGAGGTGATCGAGGCCGGGCTCAAATGCGTCAGCGGCAAGCCGATCGTCAATTCGATCAGCATGAAGGAAGGGGAGGAGACCTTCCTTGCCCAGGCGCGCGCCTGCATGGATTATGGCGCGGCGGTGGTGGTGATGGCCTTCGACGAGCAGGGCCAGGCCGACACCAAGGCGCGCAAGGTGGAGATCTGCAAGCGCGCCTATGACCTTCTGGTCGCCGAGGGCTTCCCGCCCGAGGACATCATCTTCGATCCCAACATCTTTGCCGTGGCGACGGGCATCGAGGAGCACAATTCCTATGCCGTCGATTTCATCGAGGCGGTGCGGACCTTGCGCCAGCTGTGCCCGCACGCGCATTTTTCCGGGGGGCTGTCAAACCTCTCCTTCTCCTTCCGCGGCAACGAGCCGGTGCGCCGGGCGATGCACTCGGTGTTCCTCTATCACGCCATTCCCGCCGGGCTCGACATGGCGATCGTCAATGCCGGGCAGCTTGATGTCTATGACCAGATCGACCCGGTCTTGCGCGAGGCCTGCGAGGATGTGATCCTCAACCGCGATGCGCAAGCGACCGAGCGGCTGATCGCGCTGGCCGAAAGCTACAAGGGCAAGAGCGCGAGCGATGACAAGGCCGCGGCCGAATGGCGCGGCTGGCCGGTCGAAAAGCGGCTCGAACATGCGCTCGTCAAGGGCATCGATGCCCATATCATCGAGGACACCGAGGAAGCCCGCCAGCGGGCCGCACGCCCGATCGAGGTGATCGAAGGCCCGCTGATGGACGGGATGAACGTGGTCGGCGACCTGTTCGGCAGCGGCAAGATGTTCCTGCCGCAGGTGGTGAAATCCGCCCGGGTGATGAAGAAGGCGGTGGCCCATCTCATCCCCTATATCGAGGCGGAAAAGGATCTGCTGGCGCCGGAGGAGCGCCGCGCCAAGGGCCGGATCGTGATGGCCACGGTCAAGGGCGATGTCCACGATATCGGCAAGAACATCGTCGGCGTGGTGCTGCAGTGCAACGGCTATGAGGTGATCGACCTCGGGGTGATGGTGCCCTGGAGCGAGATCCTCAAGGCCGCCAAAGACAACCAGGCCGACATGATCGGGCTTTCGGGCCTCATCACCCCTTCGCTCGACGAGATGGTGACCGTGGCCGAGGAAATGCAGCGCGCCGGCATGACCGTGCCGCTGCTGATCGGCGGGGCAACCACCAGCAAGGTGCACACCGCCCTCAAGATCGATCCCGCCTATGATGGCCCGGTGATCCACGTGCTCGATGCCAGCCGCACGGTGGGGGTGGCTTCGCGGCTGCTCTCCGACACCCAGCGCGAGGCCTATGTTGCCGAAGTGGCGGGCGAATATGCCGCGCTGCGCGAGGCGCGCAGCGGCAAGGGGCAAAGCGAGCTCCTGCCGCTCGCCGAAGCGCGCGCGCGGGCCTTTGTCATCGATCCGGCCGAAAAGCCCCCGGCACCAGCCCAGCCCGGCCTGCACGTGTTCAGCGACTGGGATCTGGCGCAACTGCGCGGCTTTATCGATTGGACCCCGTTCTTCCGCGCATGGGAGCTGCACGGCACCTATCCTGCGATCCTCACCGATCCGGTGGTGGGCGAGACCGCAAGCCAGCTCTTTGCCGATGCCAATGCCATGCTCGATCGGATCATTGCCGAAAAATGGCTCACCGCGCGCGGTGTGGCCGGGCTGTGGCCCTGCCGGCGCGAGGGCGATGACGTGGTGCTCGAGAATGGCACGCGCCTTCCCTTCCTGCGCCAGCAGGTGAGGAAATCGCGCGAGCGCGCCAATATGTGCCTTGCCGACTTCATCGATTCCGAAGGCGACTGGATCGGTGGCTTTGCCGTGGCGATCCACGGGATCGAGCCGCACATCGCGCGCTTCCAGGCGGAAAGGGACGATTTTTCCGACATTCTCTTGAAGGCATTGGCGGATCGTTTCGCGGAAGCCTTTGCCGAGGCGCTGCACAGCCACGTGCGCACCACCTTGTGGGCCTATGCCCCGGGCGAACCGCTCACCAACGAAGCGCTGATCCGCGAGGAATATCGCGGCATCCGCCCGGCGCCTGGCTATCCGGCCTGCCCCGATCATTCGCTGAAGCCGATCCTGTTCGATCTGCTCGATGCGCCTGCCAATGCCGGCCTTGCGCTCACCGAGAGCTTTGCCATGCTGCCCACCGCGGCGGTTTCGGGCTTCTATTTCGGCCACCCTGAGGCAGAATATTTCGGCGTCGCCCGCATCGGGCGCGATCAGCTTGAGGACTATGCCAAGCGCCGCGGGGTGAGCCTCGCGCAGGCCGAACGCTGGCTGAGACCGAATCTCGATTGACGCTGCGCGCCGGGCGGCGATGATGCGGGCCATGATCCGCCGTCTCGCCGCTGCCCTCGCCTTGATCGCCGCGCCTGCCGCTGCGCAGGACACCCAGCCGCCCGCGTCGGTGGTGGTTGCTTTCGACAGGCACAGCATCCGCCCGCTGATCGTCGAAGGGCTGGCGAACAAGGAAACCGGCCGCCCGGTGGAGGCCAATGATCCGGTGCGGATCGCCAGCATTTCCAAGCTGATCATGGCGATCGCGGCCTTGCGGCTCAAGGACGAGGGCAAGATCGGGCTCGATAGCGACGTTTCCGATTTTCTCGGCTGGCGCTTGCGTTCACCCTATCACCCGGATGCCCCGGTCACGCTGGCCCATCTGATGTCGCACCGCGCCGGGCTGTCGGACGCGGCCGGCTATGTCATCCCACTGGGGGAGAGCCTCGAAGCGAAGCTGGCCGATCCGGCGTCCTGGCGCGATACCGGGCCGCCCGGCGAGGCGCCATTCCAATATGCCAACCTCGGATCGCCGGTGGTGGCGACCGTGCTCGAGGCGGCAAGCGGTGAGCGCTATGACCGGCTGATCGAGCGGCTGGTGTTCAAGCCGCTGGGGGTGAAGGCCTGCCTCAACTGGACCCTGTGCGATGCCGACATGCAGGCCCGCGCGGTCACGCTCTACCGCCATACCGGCGAGGTTGCCGCCGATGCGCCCGAGCGCCTGCCGCCGGCCTGCACCATCCCCGTGGCCGAAGGGCAGCCTTGCGATCTCGATGCCTATGTGCCCGGCACCAATGCCTCGATCTTCTCGCCGCAGGGCGGGGTGCGCATCGGCATGATGGACCTCGCCAGGATCGGACAGGCGCTGATCGATCTTGAGCAGGGCGGGCGCGATGCCTTCCTCCTGCCTGCCACGGGCCTCAGAGCGATGTATGAACTGGCCGATGGCCGGACGCAGGAAACCGTGTTCTTCTGCTCCTATGGCCTTCATCTTCAGATCATCGAAGTCCCCGAACGTCCATGCAGCGATGATCGATTGGTCGGCGATGGCCGGCCGCGCATCGGTCATTCGGGGGAGGCATATGGGTTGCAATCGGGACTGTGGATCGATCCGAAGAACGACGAGGGCTTCGTCTATTTCACGACCGAGGTTCCCCCGCCCGGGGGCGGCGAGGATACGGGAGGTTTCACCGACCGCGAGAAGGCGCTGATAAAACGGGCGCTCGGGATCGCGGGGAAATAGGGCCGCATTCGTCCCCTGCCCTTGCGGGCGGGTGGGAGTGCGGTTCCCATCTCCGATAGGAGCGAGCTGCCACCTTCCGGCCCCCACCCCGGAACGGCGGTCGCTAAGCCTCCGCCCCCACCCGCGCCCCCAGTTTCGCGATGAGCGGCGTGGCAAAGGGCTTGGTCAGCATCGTGCTTGCCACCGCCATCAGCAGAAGCGCGGTGAAGGTGGTCGGCGTGATCACCGCCTTGTCGAGCAGAATATTGGCAAAGATGATCATGATCAGCGCCTTGGTCTGGAGCAGCCAGCCGATGAGGCGCGCCTCGGCCCGGCTCCAGCCGAGCAGCCGCCCGGCGATGTGAACGCCAAGGAGCTTGCCCCCCACCGCCGCGGCGAGCAGCAGCCCGGCCACGGCAAACACGGTGAGCCCGCCGCCTTCCCACTGCGTGCGAAGCCCGGTGGAAAGGAAGAACACCGGCATGATGGTGAGCAGCACCACATCGCGGAAACGATCCATCGCCGCGTGGCCGAACCATTCGGCATCGAGCACCACCCCGGCAAGGAAGGCGCCGACCATGAAGTGCAGCCCCGCCCAGTCGCCAGCCAAGCCGCACACCGCGAGCCAGATGAGGCCCACCGCCCAGCGATCCGCCGCGCCGATGCGCGCCATCACCCGCCGCATCGCCCAGGCGGCAAGGGCAAAGCCGAGGATGAACAACGCCTGGCGCGCCAGCCGGTCGAAATCGAGCAGGATCAAGGCCAGCACGCCCCAGATCGCGATGTCATCGAGGCTGGCATAGCGCAGGATGCGCTGGCCGAGCTGTTCGCGCAGGATGCCGAGCTTGTCCATCAGCAGCACAAGGATCGGCAGCGCTGTCACCGCGCAGGACATGCCGATGCCGAGCAGCGCCTGCCAATATTCCCCCTTCGGCCCGCGCCAGCCGGGAAACTCCAGGATCAGCGCCGCCGCCACCGTGCCGGCCAGCAGCGGCACGCCCAATGCAAGGCCCGCGGTCAGCCCGGTCTCGCGCCGGTGCTTCCAGGCCTGGCTGAGATCGAGTTCGATCCCGGCGATCCACACGAACAGCATCACCGCCCACCAGGCCACCCCATTCAGGGCCATGATCACTTCCGGGCGGAACACGAAGGCGTAGTAATCGGGAAACACCGCCCCCAGCACCCCCGGCCCCAGCAGGATGCCGCCGACGATCTGCACCACCACCAGCGGCGCCCAGTGATCGGTGCGCCCCACGCGCCAGACCAGCCAGGGCACGGCAAAGATGATGGCCAGCGCGATCAGGTAGATTTCGGTGATGTTCATCGCCGCGCGGTCTTATTGTCCTTCAAAGCTGTGCGCAAACGGCTTTGCGCCGCGCATCGCGCAAGTGCAGGCGATTGACGCGCTGCAGCATTTGGCGCATGCCGCAGGGGTCTTCCGCAGCGGGTGCGAATCTGCTGCGGGCGGCCGCGCGGGAGAGCCCGTCGGCACCCCTTGGGGTGCCGCGGCGCCGAAGGAGCAACCGCCCCGGAAACTCTCAGGCCACCGGACCGCCCGGCCGCATGACACTCTGGAAAGCGCCCGTGGCAGGTGCCGCGGGCCACCGAAGGGGAGGCGGCGCGCGCCTTGCGGGCCTGCCGAAGCTCTCAGGTCACCCGACAGAGGGGGCAGCGTCACCGCGGGGCCACAAGGCCCCGTCTGGCTGCCTTCTGATGCCGGGGAAGACCATGATCGTCAGCGACCAAGAGACCGACGAAACGCTCGAGGACCTGCCGCTCGCCACGCTGCCGCTCGATGCCTGGCACCGCGCCCGGGGTGCGCGCATGGTGCCCTTTGCCGGCTATGACATGCCGATCCAGTATGAAGGCATCATCGCCGAACATCACTGGACGCGCAGCCATGCCGGCCTCTTCGATGTCTCGCACATGGGCCAGCTGGTGCTTTCGGGCGAGGGGCTCGACGCTGCGGTCGAGGCGGTGCTGCCGATCGACCTTTCGACCTTGAAGGCGGGCGCCCAGCGCTATTCGCTGCTGCTCGACGCGGCGGGCGGGGTGCTCGATGACCTGATGGTCTCGCGCCTGTACGATGGCGCGCTCTACCTGGTGGTCAACGGCGCGACCAAGTGGGACGATATCGCGCTGCTGCGCGAGGCCCTGCCCGATGCGATCACGCTCAACCATCTCGATGATCAGGCGCTGCTGGCGCTGCAGGGGCCCGAGGCCGCCGCGGTGCTCGCGCGCCACGTGCCCGAAGTGGCGGGCCTGACCTTCATGCGCTTTGGCCGCTTCGCGCTTGCCGGGCACCCGGTGCAGATCGCCCGGGCGGGCTACACCGGCGAGGATGGCTTCGAGATTTCGCTCCCCGCCGAAGCCGCCACCAGGATTGCCGACCTGCTCTGCGGCGAGCCCGAAGTGAAGCCGATCGGCCTCGGCGCGCGCGATTCGCTGCGGCTCGAGGCCGGACTGCCGCTCTATGGCCATGACCTTACGGTTGAGACCAGCCCGATCGAAGCAGGGCTCACCTTTGGCATCAACAAGCGCCGCCGCAGCACCGGCGGCTTTCCGGGCGCTGAACGGATCATCCGCGAGATCAATCAAGGCACGCAGCGCAAATGGGTTGGCCTCAGGCTCGATGGACGCCTGCCCGCGCGCGAGGGCGCCGCGGTCCATGCCGGGGCCGACAGGATCGGCACCGTCACCAGCGGCGGCTTTTCGCCCACGCTCGGCGTGCCGATCGCCATGGCCTATGTCGCCAGCGCCCATGCCGCCCCCGGCACCGCGCTCGAGGTGGAGGTGCGGGGCAAGCGCCTTGCCGCCACCGTGGTTGCCACCCCCTTTGTTCCGCACCGCTACCATCGAGGGAGCTGATCACATGCCGCGCTACTACACCGACGAACACGAGTGGATCGAGGTCGAGGACGATGTCGCCACCGTCGGCATCACCGATTATGCCCAGGGCCAGCTGGGCGATATCGTCTATGTCGAACTGCCCGAGGTCGGCGCGCTGATCGAGCAGGGCAAGGATGCCGCGGTGGTCGAGAGCGTCAAGGCCGCCTCGGATGTCTATGCCCCGATCACCGGCGAGGTCACCGAGATCAACCCGGCGCTCGAGGACAATCCGGCGCTGGTCAATTCCAGCCCCGAGGACGAGGGCTGGTTCTTCCGCATGACCATTGCCGATGCGGGCGAGCTTGACGCGCTGATGGACGAGGAGGGCTACAAGGCCTTCATCGAGAGCCTGTGAGCCGAACCCGCCCGTGAGCGCCGCCCCCGCCCCCCAAGCTGCCAGCCTGATGGTTGCCACCCCGCTCTATGCCGGGGCGGCGGCGGACTATCTGCGCAGCATCATCGGCCTGGTTGGCGCGGCCGAGCGGGCGGGGCTGGGCTGCCGCTTTGCCTGGCTCAGCAACAATGCCGTGATCGACCGGGCAAGGAACGCGCTCGTCGCCGCCTTCATGCAGAGCGAGGCGCGCTATCTCGCCTTCATCGATGGCGATATCGGCTTTGATCCCGATCAGCTCATCGGCCTCATCGCGCGGATGGAGGCCGATCCCGCGCTGGCGGTGGTGGGCGCGCCCTGCCCCAAGCGGCGGATCAACTGGAACCTCGTTGCCGCCGCCGCCGAACGTGGCCTTGCCGCTGGCAACCCGGCCGCGCTCGAGCGCTTCTCCGGGGTCTTCGCGCTCGATCTCGTCGATCCCAAGGGGCAGTTCCGTCTCGATCAGCCGATCGAGCTGACCCGGATCGGCACCGGGCTGATGGTGATCCGCCGCGAGGTGATCGCCGGCCTCATCGCGCGGCACCCCGAGCTGCGCTATGCCCCTGACCAGCTCGACCGTGACAGCGGGCTGGTGGGCGATCATCTCCACGCGCTGTTCCAGCCGCTGATCGATCCCGAGACCGGGCACCTGCTTTCCGACGATTACGCCTTCTGCCACCGGGTGCGCGCGGCGGGCTTTCGCATCTGGCTCGCCCCGTGGATGCGCACCAGCCACACCGGCCCGGCGCGTTTTGCCGGGGCTTTGGCCGATCTCGCCGCGCTTGGCACGGCGCCGCTCGCCGCGCCGCCCGAGCCGCCCCCGTCCCCCGCCTGATCCTCATCCTCTCCCGCCCAGCCAAGGAAAGCCACACACCATGCGCTACCTTCCCCTCACCGATGCCGACCGGCAGGCGATGCTCGCCCGCATCGGGGCGACCAGCATCGATGACCTGTTCGTCGATGTGCCCGAGGCCGCCCGGCTCGACGGGCCGATCCCCGGCCTGCCGCTCCACGCCAGCGAGATGGCGGTCGAGCGCCACATGAAGGCGCTGGCAGCGAAGAACCTGGTGGCGGGCGAGGTGCCGTTCTTCCTCGGCGCCGGGGCCTATCGCCACCACGTGCCGGCCAGCGTCGATGCGATCATCCAGCGCGGCGAGTTCCTCACCGCCTACACCCCCTACCAGCCGGAAATCGCGCAGGGCACGCTGCAGATGCTGTTCGAGTTCCAGACCCAGGTCGCGCGGCTCTATGGCTGCGCGCTCGCCAATGCCTCGCTCTATGACGGCTCGACCGCGTGCTGGGAGGCGGTGGCGATGGCAACCCGCATCACCCGGCGCAAGCGCGCGGTGCTTTCGGGCGCGCTGCATCCCCACTATGCCCAGGTGGTCAAGACCATGGCGCGCTTCACCGGCGATACCATCGCCGATGCCCTGCCAGCGATCACCCCCGAGCCCGATCTTGATGGCCTCATCGCCCGGATCGACGACGAGACCGCCTGCGTGGTGGTGCAATATCCCGACATCCTCGGGCGCATTTCCGACCTTGCCCCCGTGGCCGAAGCCGCCCATGCCCGGGGCGCGCTGCTGGTGGTGGTCAACACCGAGCCGGTGGCTCTGGGCGCGATCAAGGCGCCGGGCGAGATGGGCGCGGATATCGTGGTGGGCGAGGGCCAGGCGCTCGGCGTTGGCCTCCAATTCGGCGGGCCTTACCTCGGCCTCTTCGCGGTGCGCGATCCCAAGCACGTGCGCCAGATGCCGGGGAGGCTCTGCGGCGAGACCGTGGATGCGCAAGGGCGGCGCGGCTTCGTGCTGACGCTCTCGACCCGCGAACAGCACATCCGCCGCGAGAAGGCGACGAGCAATATCTGCACCAATTCGGGCCTGTGCGCGCTCGCCTTCTCGGTCCACATGACGCTGCTGGGCGAGAAGGGGCTGCGCCAGCTTGCTGCCGAGAACCATCGGCTGGCCTGCCTTGCCGCCGATCGGCTGGCCAAGGTGCCCGGCGTCGCGGTGCTCAACCATGCTTACTTCAACGAGTTCACGCTGATGCTCGGCGGCAAGCCGGCGCGGGCGATCGTGCGCGATCTGGCGGGTCGCGGCGTGCTCGGCGGGGTCTCGCTCGGGCGGCTCTATCCGGGCGTCGCGGCGCTCGAACATGCGCTGCTCGTGGCCGTCACCGAGACCACCAGCGAAGCGGATATCGAACGGCTCGCCTGCGAGCTTGAAGCCAGCATCAAGGAGACCGCGCAATGAACGCCCCCAACAAGAGCGGCTGGAAGCCCGAGATGCCGGCGGCCGATCAAGCACTGGTCGGGCTGGCGGCGCCCACCACCACCGGCAACCGCGCGCTGATGCTGGAAGAGCCGCTGCTGTTCGAGATCGGCCGGGCCGATGTGACGGGCGTCGATCTGCCCGAGCCCGACCCCAATGCGCCGAGCCGCCTCGGTGGTCTTGCCCGCAGCGCGCCGATCGGGCTGGTTGGCCTCACCGAGCCTGAAACCGTGCGCCACTACACCCGCCTGTCGCGCCAGAATTATGGCATTGATCTTGGCTTCTTCCCGCTGGGCTCGTGCACGATGAAGCACAATCCGCGGTTGAACGAGAAGATCGCGCGCCTGCCCGGCTTTGCCGATATCCACCCGCTCAGCCCGCAGAACGCGGTGCAGGGCGCGCTCGAGGTGATCCACCAGCTCGGCGAATGGCTGTGCAAGCTCACCGGCATGCCCGCCGTCGCCATGAGCCCCAAGGCCGGCGCGCATGGCGAGCTGTGCGGGATCCTGGCCATCCGCGCCGCGCACGAAGCGCGCGGCGATGCGCGCGAAGTGGTGCTGGTGCCCGAAAGCGCCCATGGCACCAACCCGGCGACCGCGGCCTTTGCCAATTACCGGGTCGAGAACATCCCGGCGACCCCTGAGGGCCGGGTCGATCTCGCGGCGCTCGAGGCCCGCCTTGGCCCCGATGTTGCCGCGGTGATGATCACCAATCCCAACACCTGCGGATTGTTCGAGAAGGATTTCCGCAGGATCGCCGATGCGGTCCATGCCGCGGGCGGCTATGTCTATTGCGACGGGGCCAATTTCAACGCCATCGTCGGCAAGGTGCGCCCCGGCGATCTTGGCGTTGATGCCATGCACATCAACCTGCACAAGACCTTCTCCACCCCGCATGGCGGCGGCGGGCCGGGTGCGGGGCCGGTGGTGCTGTCCGAGGCGCTGGCGCCCTATGCCCCCTTGCCCTTCATCCGCCGCCGGGCCGAGACCGGAGAGTTCTACCTCGTCGAGGAGGAGGACAGCGCCGAGCGCGGCCCCAGCTTCGGGCGCATGACCGCTTTCCACGGGCAGATGGGGATGTTCACCCGCGCGCTCACCTATATCCTCAGCCACGGGGCTGATGGGCTGAAGCAGGTGGCCGAGGATGCGGTCTTGAACGCCAATTACATCCTGCGCAGCATGGAGGACATTCTCCATGCGCCCTTCGCTGCCAGCGGCCCGTGCATGCACGAGGCACTGTTTGGCGACAAGGACTTTGCCAATGGCCTTTCGACGCTCGATGTTGCCAAGGGGCTGATCGACGAGGGCTATCACCCGATGACGGTCTATTTCCCGCTGGTGGTGCACGGGGCCATGCTGGTCGAGCCGACCGAGACCGAGAGCAAGGCCGCGATCGACCAGTTCATCGCCGCCTTCCGCGCGGTGGTGCGCCGCGCGCTGGCGGGGGATGAGAGCCTGAAGCAGGCGCCGCTTCACGCCCCGCGTCGGCGGCTCGACGAGACCGCGGCGGCACGCAAGCCCAGGCTCGCCTACGAGGGGTGATCAGCGCTCGGGCGGCGGGGCGGCGGCTGGTGATGCCGCCGCCGCTTCCTCCTCGGCATCCGGCTCGACCACCAGGCGGATCTGCTTGAGGTTGAGGATCGCGATATAGAAGCCGATCACCGCAAGGCTGCTCGATCCCAGCAGCGCGAAGGCCGCGCCCTTGGCCCCGTTCCAGGCGATCGCGGCATCGAGCAGCACCAGCGCCAGCAGCGTCGGCACCGCGCGCACGATGAAGGCAATATGCGCCTTGCCGGCCGAAACCAGCAGCGATTCAAGGCTCGCCCCCACCAGCTCGACCGCCCCGGCAATGGCAAGGATCACCATCGCCCAGTAGAACACGCCGAAATCCTCGCCCGCGATGAGCTCCAGCCCGATGCGCCCGAAGGCGAGCGCGGTGACCACCGCGATCACCCCGCCCACCGCGGCGATATTGGCCATGCGCCGGGCGATGGTGAGCGCGTTCTGGCGCGAATGGACGAGTTCGGGCAGGATCGCCTTGCTCACCGTCTGGGCAAGGCTGATGAGCGCCTGGCCAAGCTGGCTGGCGACGCGGAAGCCCCCGGCAAGCGCGGCCCCGCCAAAGGTGCCCACCAGCAGGATGATGACCTGCTTGCCCGCGACCGAGAGGCTGCCCGAAAGATTGGTGGAAACCACGAAGCGCCAGGCATCGCGGTGGCGCGAGGGGATGGACTTGAGGCTGATGGCCGCAAGGCTGATCGGCTGCACCCGCGCCGCTGCCACCCACAAGGCCGCGGCAACCGCGATCTCCGAGGCGGCATAAGCGAGGATGAAGCCGGTGACATTGGGCATGAAGACAAGCGCCAGCGCGGCGCCAAGCGTGCGCACTAGAGGCTGCACCGCCTCGGCCATGGCAGCCCGGCCATACTGGAAATGCAGCCGCAGGATGCCGGTGGGCGTGGTGCGGATCGCCGCGAGGCTCACCGCGCAATAGGCAAAGGCAAGGCCCAGCAGGTCGCGCGGCACCTCGAGCCACCAGGGCGCGCTGGCGATCACCGCGCCGGCGAGCGCAAGGCCCAGCGCCACCGAGACGAAATCGAGCGCCATGGCAAAGCCGGTGGCCTCGCGCGCCTTGTCTGGATCGACGCTGCCGCCATCGCCATTGGCGCCCCAGCGCACGATGAACTGCCAGGTCTGGAAATTGGCAAGGCCGGTGACCGCCTGGCCCAGCGCCACGATCAGCGCGAAATGGCCAAAACCCTGGGTGCCCAGGGTGCGCGCGGCAATGGCAAGATAGACAAGGCTGAGCACCGCGTTGAACCCGCGCCCGCCCAAAAGCCAGCCCATATTGGCAAACACGCGCTTCATGATCCTGCTCGGTCAGCCGTTTGCGGGAGCCTCGGCGCGCCGGGCGGGAAGGGGCGAGGTGTGCATGGTGCGGCGCCCTTAGCCGCATGGGGCGGCAAAAGCCAAGCGCCCAAGTTGCCGCTTGCGCAAGCAGCCCGGTCGCGGGAAGCATGGCAGCCATGCGGATCGTGCTGTCACGCAAGGGGTTTGACACGGCATCGGGCGGCGGGCCTTCGCCGATCGTGGATGGGCGCCCGGTCAGCCTGCCGATCCCCGACAGCAAGGGCCTCTCGCCGATAACCTATGGCGCGCTCGGGCTGGGCGCGCTGGTGGCGCGGGCGAGCGGCGGGCGGCTGGGCGCGGGCGATGCCTGCCACCACGATCCGCTGTTCACCGGCGATGGCCGGGCGATCCTCGGCCAGTGCCATGCTGCCGAGGGGCACCTGGCGCGTCAGGGCGTGGGGGTGGGGGATGTGTTCCTGTTCTTCGGCCTGTTCGACAGTCCGGACGAAGGCCGCCATCACCGCATCTTCGGCTATCTCGAGGTCGCCGAGGTGATCGACGTGGCGACTGCCGATGCCCCTGTCCTTGCCCCTTTCCGCGCGCTTGGCCACCCCCATGCCTTTGGCCTTCATGCCGGCAATGACCGGCTCTATCTCGGGCCGGGCGCAGCAGCGCGCCGCGCGCCTGCGGGGCTGCGGCTGACCGCGCCGGGAGCGCGCCCAAGCCTATGGCGCGTGCCCGGCTTTTTTGCGCGCACCGGGCTTTCCTATCACGCCAATCCGGCGCGCTGGGGGCCGGAAGGGCAGCTCAACGCCGCCTCGCGCGGGCAGGAGTTCGTGGCCGATGTGGGCGCGGATGCCGAGGCGCGCGCCTGGCTTGCCGAGGTGATCGCGGTGATTGCCGCGGCATGAGCGGCGTTCTCAGACCGGGCAGCGCTTCAGCCGGATCGGGCGCAGCACCACCTCGCCATCAGGATCGATCAGCGCAACCAGCCGCTCCCCGGCGCCGGCGCCCGTCACGGTGAGCGTCAGGCCCATTTCCCATTCCTCGCCTTCGCCGCGCATCGCGAGCACCACCCGCGCCGCGCCGTCCTTGCCCTCGCGCACCTCGAGGACGCTCCCGCGGCTTTCGTAGAAAGCGATCTCGTGAGCCGAAATTTCAAGCCGCGCGTCCGACCAGCGGTCGCAGCTGCCGCCCTCGGCATCCCAAACCCCGTGAAACCGCGCGGGGATGGTGTTGGCGACGGGGGTGTCGGGCGCCAGCGAAGGTGACGGGGCCGGCGCCGGGGTTGCGGCTGCGGGCGTGCTTGCGGCAGGCGCGGGCGGCGCTCCCGCTGCCGCGGCTTCGGGAGGCTCGGGCGCCTCGGCGCGGCAGGCCCCAAGCCCCAGCGCCAGCGCCACTGCCAGGGGCGCCGCGCGCACCGGCCTCAGCCCATGGTGGGGATGACGAAGGCGTTGGAGCCATCCCCGCCGCCATCGGGCCAGCGCTGGGTGATCTTCTTGTTCTTCGTCCAGAAGCGCATCCCCTCAACGCCATATTGGTCGATATCGCCACAGCCCGAGCGCTTCCACCCGCCGAAGGAGTGATAGGCCACCGGCACCGGGATCGGCACATTGATGCCGACCATGCCGACATTGACCCTGGCGGCAAATTCGCGCGCGGCATGGCCGTTGCGGGTGAAGATCGCCACGCCATTGCCATATTGGTGCTGCGAGGGCAGGCGCAGCGCCTCCTCGAAATCGGCCGCGCGCACGATCTGGAGAACGGGTCCGAAGATCTCTTCCTGATAGGATTTCATCTGCGGCGTCACCCGGTCGATCAGCGTCGGGCCGACGAAGAAGCCCTTCTCGTGCCCCTGCAAGGTGAAGCCGCGCCCATCGATGACGATCTCGGCGCCTTCTTGCTCGGCCGTGGTGATCCACTGTTCGACGCGCGCCTTGTGCTCAGGGGTAACCACCGGGCCATAATGCGCATCGGGATCGCTCGATACACCGATCCTGAGGCCATGGATCGCCGGGATCAGCCGTTCTTTCAATCGCTCGGCGGTCTGCGCGCCCACCGGCACCACCACGGGCAGCGCCATGCAACGCTCGCCCGCCGAGCCATAGGCCGCGCCGACCAGATCGCTCACCACCTGGTCCATGTCGGCATCGGGCATCACGATCCCGTGGTTCTTGGCCCCGCCAAAGGCCTGCACCCGTTTGCCGAGCGCGCTGCCGCGGGCGTAGATGTAATGGGCGATGTCGGAGGAGCCGACGAAGCTGATCGCCGGGATGTCCGGGTGGTCGATGATCGCATCGACCATCTCCTTGTCCCCATGGACGACCTGGAGCAGACCCTCGGGCGCCCCGGCCTCGAGGAACAGTTCAGCCAGGCGCACCGGCACGCTGGGATCGCGCTCGGAGGGCTTGAGGATAAAGGCATTGCCTGCAGCACACGCCATGCCGAACATCCACATCGGGATCATCGCCGGGAAATTGAAGGGGGTGATGCCCGCGCCCACCCCGAGCGGCTGGCGCCAGGAATAGACATCGATCCCCGGCCCGGCGCCATGGGTATATTCGCCCTTCATGATCTGCGGAATGCCGCAGGCATATTCGATCACCTCAAGGCCGCGCTGGATATCGCCCTTGGCATCGGCGATGGTCTTGCCGTGCTCGCTCGAAAGCAGTTCGGCAAGGCTCTGCATCTCGGCCTCGACCAGCGCCTTGAAGGCGAACATCACCCGCGCGCGGCGCTGCGGATTGGTGGCGGCCCATTGCGGCTGGACGCGCTTGGCGCTTTCCACCACGCGGGCAAGCAGCGCCGCATCGCCAAGCGCCACCTCGGCCTGCACTTCGCCGGTCGAAGGGTTCCAGACCTGGTGCTTTCGGGTTGCGGGCGGGGTTTCGCCAAGGATGAAATGGTCGATCTGGCGTAAGGCTTGCGGCATGGGGGAAGCTCTCCTGTCCGGCCTTCCCTTTGGCGCCCAAGCCGCGCCCATGCAAGGCCCGCCGGGGGCCGCGCCTCCCCTCAAAAGTGCTCAAACGGGGCGCGGCGTCGCGGCGTTCAGGCGGCCGGCGCGAAGGCGATGCGCGCCGCCGCCGCGCCCGACATGATGAAGCCGATCGGACGCTCGGCCTCCTCGGTCAGGTGCGCGATCAGGCTGGCGGTGCGCGCGAGCAACGAAATGCCCTTGAGCGCGGCGAGCGGGAAGCCGGCATCGAGCATCACCGCCGGGATCGCGCCGTTGACATTGATCGGCAAGGCGCGCCCGATCGCCTCGGGCAGCACCGCCTCGATGGTGCGCAGCATGGCGATGTGCTTGCCCTCCATCCCGTGCTCCTTGGCGAGCGCCAGCAGCCGGTGCGCGCGCGGATCGCCGGCGGAGTGCTGGGGGTGGCCAAAGCCCGGGATCGCCTGCTTCTCGGCCCTGAGCGCCTTGACCGCGGCGCTTGCCGCCTGAGCGGGATCGACCCCGCTCGCCTCGGCCTCGGCAACCACCCTGGCATAGAAGCGCCCGGCCACCTCGGCGCTGCCCAGCACCACGCTGCCGCAGCCCAGCAGGCCCGCGGCCACCGCGCCGTGGAAGGCCTCGGGCGCCGCCGCAAAGGTCATGCGCGCAGCCACCACCGAGGGCACGAGGCCATGCTCGGCGATCGCGCAGAGCACCGCATTGGCAAGCGCCTGCTGCGCCGCGCCCGGCATCGCGCCGGTGACGAGCAGCCAGAAATAGCTGGTGAAGTCGAGCTCGCCGATCACCTCGCTGCACAGATCCTTGCCGCGCACGGTGATGCTGGCCTCATCCGAAGTGCAGATCGAGCTGACGGCATTGTCTTGCTTGCCGATGCGCATGATACATCCGTTCGATAATCGAAGTTGATTTCGATATACGAAGTCTATAGAAGGCCGAGGCAGGCAAGGCAAGCAAATGGGATCACGGGGATGACCGCTCGGCCACTCGCAGGCGTCAGCGTGCTCGAAATGGGCACCTTCATCACCGGCCCGGCAGCAGGGATGCTGCTGGCCGACATGGGCGCCGAGGTGATCAAGATCGAGCAGCCCGGCACCGGCGATCCCTTCCGCGCCTTCAACGGCGGGCTCTATTCGCCCCATTTCCAGACCTATAACCGGGGCAAGCGCTCGATCACCATCGATCCCAAGAAGCCCGAGGATCTCGCCGTGCTCGACCGGCTGGTCGAGGATGCGGACGTGTTCATCCAGAACTTCCGCCCCGGGGTGGCGCAGCGGCTCAATGTCGATGCCGCGCGGCTCCAGGCGATCAACCCGCGGCTCGTCTATGCCTCGATCTCAGGCTTCGGCAGCGAGGGGCCCGACCGGGACCGCCCGGCATTCGACACCGTGGCCCAGGCCGCGAGCGGCTTTTTGAGGCTGCTCGTCAATCCCGAGCATCCCCGCGTCGTCGGCCCGGCGATCGCCGATGCCATGACCGGCTTCTACACCGCGCTCGGCATTCTCGCCGCGCTCAACGAGCGCCACACCACGGGCAAGGGCCGGGTGGTGGAAACCTCGATGTTCGAGGCCATGTGCCACTTCAACCTCGATGATTTCACCCACCTGCTTTCGGCAGGCGAGGTGATGGGGCCCTATTCCCGGCCCCACGTGTCGCAAAGCTATGTGTTCCGCTGCGAGGACGGCAAGTGGCTGGCGCTGCACATGTCCTCGCCGCCGAAGTTCTGGGAGAACCTCGCAACCGCGGTCGAGCGGCCCGACATGCTGGCCTTGCCCGCCTTTGCCACGCGCGAGGCGCGCATCGCCCATTATGAGGACGTGGTCGCCTTCCTCGCCCCGATCTTCGCCACCCGCCCGCGCGCCGAGTGGTGTGAGCGGCTGACCCGGCTCGAGGTGCCCAATGCGCCCGTGTATGACAGCGCCGAGGTGCTCGCCACCGAGCAGGCCCGCGTGCTCGGCCTCGAGGTCAGCGATCCCGACGGCCCGCACGGCCCCTTCCGCACGATCCGCTTTCCCGTGAGCTTCGATGGCGCGCGGATGGACAGCGTCACCGCGCCCCCGTTATTGGGGGCTGACGATGCGGCTGTCCGCCGCAGCATCGAAAGGCCAGTGCATGGGATTCGAAGGGTCTGAGCCGGGAGGGAGCAAGAACCCCGAATATCTCTCCACGCTCGAGCGCGGCCTGCGCGTGCTCAAGGCCTTCGACGAGGATCACCCCGAGATGACCCTCTCCGAAGTCGCCGCGCGCACCGGCCTGCCCCCGGCGGTGGCGCGGCGGTGCCTCATCACCCTCGTCGATTTGGGCTATATCGGCCAGCACGAGCGCCGCTTCCTGCTGCGCCCCGCGGTGCTGACGATCGGTTCGGCCTTCCTTGCCTCGATGCAGATCGAGCAGGTGGTGCTGCCACCGCTCCAGCACCTGCGCGACCAGACCGGTGACAGCGCCAGTCTCGCGGTGCTCTCGGGCAGCGACATCCTCTATGTCGCTCATGTTTCGACCGACCGGCGCTTTCGCGTTGCCGCCGGGGTGGGCACGCGCTTTCCCTTCCACGCCACCTCGATGGGCAAGGCCATGGCCGCGCACCTCCCCGCTGCCGAGCGCGAGGCCCTGCTGTCCCGCGCGCCCTTCCAGCGATTCACCGAGCGCACGGTGACCGAGCCGGCAGCGATGGCCGAGCGGCTCGCGCTGGTGGCCGAGCGCGGCTATGATTCGGCGCTCGACGAGCTTGATTATGGCATCGTCTCGGTGGCGGTGCCGATCTTCGGGCGGGCGGGCGCGGTGATCGCGGCGATCAATTGTTCGACCTCGACCACGCGCATCTCGCAGGACGAGCTGGTGCGCACCCGCCTGCCGCTGCTGCGCGCCGCAGCCGGCGAGATCGAGGCGGCGCTCAAGCGCTGGCCCGCGCTCGAGGCCTCGCTGCGCCCCTGAGCGCGCGGCGCGCCGCACCGCCCGGCACGGGCCCTTTCGCTCCGGACTTGCAACCGCCCTGGCGCCGCGGCGGCGCGGCGCCGCGCCGCGCGGTGCATTGGCGGCGAGCGTGACCGCAGGGCCACAGTCGCAAGATTTCGCATATCGAAGTTGACTTCGCATTGCGAAGTTTCTAACCGGCATTGCGGGAGGGGTCGCACAAAGCGCAGCGCAACTGCGCCCAGAAGGGGAGAGAAGCATGATCCAACCCGGCACCCGCCGTGCAGGCCCTGGCGCGGTTCCGCGCGCCGGCCGCAGCCGTGTGAGCACCCTTGCTAGCACCCTCGCGCTCGCCGCCGCGGCGCTGGCCACCGCGCCGCTCGCGGCGCAGGAGCGCGCGGCCGAGCCGGCCGAGGAAGGGCTTGGCGAGGAAGGCATCATCGTCACCGGCCTGCGCCGTTCCGCCGCGCTCGAGGATGCGCCGGTGGCGATCACTGCCTTCGATTCGCAGGCGATCCAGAATGCCGGGATCGAGCGCCCCGCTGATTTCATCGCGCTCACCCCCAATGTCACGCTGGTTGAAACCCAGAACGCCGGTAACGCCTTCGTCATCATCCGCGGCATCACCCAGAACCGCAATTCCGAACCCAGCGTCGCCGTGATCGTCGATGGGGTGCAGCAGGTGAACCCGGCGCAGTTCAACCAGGACCTGTTCGACATCGCGCAGATCGAGGTGCTGAAAGGCCCGCAGGGCGGGCTTTACGGCCGCAACGCCATCGGCGGGGCGATCATCATCACCACCAAGAAGCCGACCGACGAATTTTCCGGCAACATCACCGCCGGGATCGACAATGGCTTTGGTTATTTCCTGCGCGGCGGGATCAGCGGGCCGCTGGCCGAGAACGTCAAGTTCCGCATCGCTGGATCGTGGTATGACACCGAGGGCTTCATCCCCAACACCTTCCTTGGCGAGGATGCCGATCCGGTCGAGGATTTCAGCTTGCGCGCCAACCTGCTCGTCGAGGCCTCGGATCGGCTGACCTTCGACCTGCGCGGGTCGCTAAACCAGCTGCGCACCCAAGGCCTCTATTACAACATCGTCGGTGATGTGAACACGGTGGCCCCGGTCAGGGTCAACAACCCCGGGCAGAATGACCGCGACATCTACAACCTTGCCCTGCGCATCGAATATGCCGGGGACAACGCGGTGTTCACCTCGGTTTCCTCCTACGACACGCTCGAGGAGATCCTCACCGGCGATGCCTTCGATGTCCCGCGTCAGCACCAATGGCACAGATTTGAGGTTGTGATTTAAGGAGGGCTGGGGCTTCGTCGTAGTGACGAAGGAACGAAGATGAAGACCCAGCCCTCCTTGAAAAAATCTCCTCCCAAGAAG
>Ga0209911_100123_pt1 | contig 50073 bp, 43 predicted proteins | sample FECB21metaG_FD_188301 | JGI IMG/M metagenome (GOLD analysis project Ga0209911, IMG submission 188301) | Cyanobacterial communities from the Joint Genome Institute, California, USA - FECB-21 (SPAdes) (version 2) | ecosystem: Environmental > Aquatic > Thermal springs > Hot (42-90C) > Microbial mats...
GCGTAATTTTAAAAATAGCACACCTCATCGCTGGTTAAGCTGTTTCCGTCGTGGATTCGTGATTATCAAAGCTGCTGTATTAAAGCATCTTCCTCTGCCTAAAGGCGCTTTCTTTCCTGAGCCTTGGCCTACCTTGACTCCACAACTTCATGTCTCCCTAATCACCCTATCTACTGCTTGATTTTTAAATACCTACCCTTAAAAGAGAGGGTTAGTGGGGTAAGAAGTCGGGTAACTTCCACGAAACCCAACTTCTGGAGTCTAGATAAAAAAGCAAGAAAATATGAATTAATTGTTGAATTTCCTTACATTTGGTATTTTTTGGACTCCAATAAATTTTCAGCAACAGGAGTAAAACTACTCCCTATTCCCTCTTCCCTATTCCCCCCAACCCTACTCCCTACTCCCTGTTCCCTACTCCCTACTTATTCATATTGCAGATAATCATCCAAATCATCAATTTTTGGGTCATTTAATTCTTGCAAAACTCGCCAGATAATCGTATAAGTACCATCAGTACGACGACTAACAGGTCTAAAAGCAACAATTACATCACTACTTTGCATTGCTAATAATTGGTCTAAATAACGCCGTTGTTTTCTTGTCAACGGTTGATTATTAGAGATTATTTCTGGCAATTGAAACTGTAAATTACGCACCAAATAAGTACGATTTAACTTTGCCTCCACAGTATTTAAAATTGGTTGATTAGCATTTATTAAAACTTGATGTTTTCCGGTAATAATTTTTTGTCTTTCTGCTTGCAAGGAATTTAGTTTCTTCGGAGGCTGATAATTAATAAAAATATTTCTTTTTTCCGGAGCAACAGCTTGTAAACTTGCATCCAACTGTTCTAAAGGTATATCCCCAACGTCAGCCATAAAGCCATAATTTACTCCTTGGGGCAGTAATTGAAACTTTCCTTTTACTATCTGAAGTGGTAAATTAGGCATAAAGTCACCCTTGGGTTCAACTAAAACCGGGAAAGGATAGCGACCAAGAACGTTTTTTTGTGAGCGATTCTCCACAGTATTCAAGGGACGAAGATCGGCTTGATATGATAGTACGCGGTAAATACCCGTATTAGGCATTGATAGCAATTTCTGATAAAGTTGCTTTTCTGGGAGGTAAATATCGTAGGTCAAACGGTCTAATTCCGCAGCAGTTTTTTGGGGATTGTGAAAATTATTAGCATCGGGAAACTCAGCTATTGCTGTAGCTAAAAACTTTTCGGCATTTTTCAAAATCGTTAGCGCTGCGGATGGTGGTTTAATTGCTGGTTGTACAGGTGGAAGATAATTGGCGATCGCCTTCTTTTTGTTTTTACCAATAAATAATGAAGCAGTCTTGTCCACATCAGGTTCTAAAATAGCGTGAGCAGTTGCTCGTTTATGAAGATTGGGGCGGCTGACGGGAGACATTGGCAGCACTAAATCCGATTGTTTTTCTCCGCTAACCAAAGGTAGTTCTCGGACTACAGTTAATTCACCACGTCGAGATAAAAGTACATCTAACAATGGAGTCAGTTTTGCCAACTCCCGGCTCGAATTATACAAAGAACAATAAATCTTTAAATTCGATCCACTCAAAGGAGGTATAGAATCAACAGGAACACTCGAACCTTGATTTTGGTCGCACAAACCTATCTGATAAGCATATTGATGTTTCAGAAAACTTTCTACAGCTACCGTCTGAGTAACTAGTTGTCCACTCACGGCTCGCATTTTATTGGAATCAGGGTCTATTAAAGCTTGTTCAATGCGAAAAATCAAATTTACCTGCCCAGTTAGCAACCTTCTTGAAACCACATCAAAGCTTTCAACTTGAGTTGATTTCTGATGAGGGATGACGCTATTTGGAGAAGATTGCAAATCAGCTTTACCAGCAAAAGCACTATCAATGTTAGCTAACAAGTAAAAAGGAAGCAAAAAAACCAAAAAAGTGTATTTCATGTCAAAAATCTCATAAATATAGTGTGAAAAGCCTAAAATAGAATTAAAACAACTATTTTACCGGCATCCGTCAGTCCATTGTACTTTCACCGAAAGCGATAACGGTTTGTTACCAGTGTTGAGACAAGATTTGATGCAAGCTTCTCAGAAACCGCTGATTAATTCAGAAGCCCCTTTACAACTCTTACTATTTGTGGACGAACGTCCCAAATCCCGATTACAAGTGCAGCAGATTCGCTCCTATCTCAAACAATTGCAGCTTGAATATGATTTATCTCTTCAAGTGATTGATGTTGGAGAGCAACCCCATTTAGCAGAACATTTCAAACTCGTAGCAACACCAGCATTAGTCAAAATTCATCCAGAACCTAGACAAGTGTTAGCCGGTAGTAACATAGTTTCTCAACTCAAAACCTGGTGGTCGCGCTGGCAAAATAGTATAGAATCTTACTTACAATTACAGCACGAATTACCAGAAATTCCAGAAAATAACCAGAGTGATGGGTATACCAACAAATCTCACATACCTAATAACTCCCTGGCGATTTCTTCCGAAATCATTCAGCTTAGCGATGAAGTGTTTCGTTTAAAGCAAGAAAAACAGCAGCTTCAAGAACAATTGCTTTTTAAAGAACGTATCATATCAATGTTGGCACACGATTTGCGTAATCCCCTCACCGCAGCAATCATCGCCATAGATACATTACAAACTAATTTCAATTGCGAAACTGGTGAATTTGAGCGATTAAAACCAACATTAACCGCTCATATACTCAATCACGCTCGCACTCAAACCAAGGTAATTGAAAAAATGATTACCGATCTTTTGCAAGTCGGACGCGGTAAAGATACAAAAATTCCCATATCCCCGACTAAAATTGCATTAGGTAATCTTTGTCAAGAAATACTCGAAGAATTAAGCGAATCCTGTAAAGCCAAATCCCTCACAATCAAAAAAGATATTCCCCAAGACTTACCATACGTTTATGCCGACTCCCAATGGATACGTCAAGTATTGATAAATCTTCTAGACAACGCGATTAAATATACACCCCCAAAAGGTACACTAATTATTGCTGGTCTCCATCGTACCAGTCAGAAAGTGCAATTTAGCATTGGTGATAGCGGCCCAGGTATTCCAGAAGAAAATCGCGATCGCGTTTTTGAAAACCACTTTCGTTTAGAACGAGATCAAGCTAAAGATGGTTACGGTATTGGCTTAAATTTGTGTCAAAAAATTATCCTGGCACACTACGGTCAAATCTGGGTAGATACCGCACCTACTGGCGGAGCATGGTTTCACTTTATATTGCCGGTTTATCCGAATTAATTAATTAGGGAGTAGGGAGTAGGGAGTAGGGAGTAGAAACGGAAAAAGAAATACTAGCACCACATAAATTATAAAGGGTTTGTTCGTCTACCGACGTGCTGTAGAGACGTTATACATAACGTCTCTAGACAATTTTGGGAAAAACTAACCATTTAAAATTAACCTGGTGGAGTACTAGCTTCATAAATCTGTGTATTCACAGAAAATCACGATTTGCTTATTATTTAAAGTGAGTTCGATGTTCATGACTTCGATTCGTGGGGTAATTCGTCGGGTTTTTATGATGATTGTCTGTTACAACCCAGATTTATCTTAAAAACCCGACTTATGAAACTATTCGTCGAATTCACATTAATTACACTTGACTCGACTCAATCAGTAACTTCATCTTTTGCTGTAAAGCCGCAATAATTTGCACGTTTGCAGCGGGGAAATTATATTCTTCCAATTGTTCCAACTTTACCCAACGAATTTCATCGCATTCTAATGGTTGAGGAATACCTTGAATGTGGTGACATTCGTGTACGGTGAGAGTCACCCGTAAATCGGTATAAGTATGATCGATAGTAATCAGATGTTCGCCGACTTCAATTTCTATTGCCAATTCTTCAGCAATTTCTCGTTTAATACATTGTTCAACGGTTTCACCTGGTTCTAATTTACCACCAGGAAACTCCCATAAACCCCCCATCGTTCCTTGTTGACGACGGCGATCGATTAAAATTTGTTGTTTATCATTCCAAATTACAGCGACACCAATAATTTTATGAGGTAGGGAAGAACTGGTTTGAATCATATTGCTACTTTTATAATTTTACCCGGCGACTAGAAGTCGCGGCTACACGCCGCATTGTCCACCTATGCGCGAAGGCGCACGCTACGCTAATGTGGACTCAATTGATTTTGTTTGTGTAGAAACGGTTTCAACAACCGGATAACTGAAAACCCCGATATAAGAAACCTTCTAAGATTTCAAATCTAACAAACCTTCTTCCTTCAACTTGGGATTAAACCTCACCTGCATTTGTAAACCTCGTGCTTCTAACTGTTTTAAAATATCCGCTTCAACTCGTCGTGCTACATTTTTGATAATTTTCATCTTTGTCATTTCATCATTGACAGGATTATCATAATTAGCTTGTTCTTCAGGAGTAATTAAAGCTTTCGCATCAATAGGAGAAATCCATTTTTGTTTATTTTCTCCATTTCCCATAGGTACACTGCCATTTTCCGCAATCCAGGCTTGTTCAATTTGTTCTAAAATTGTACGGCTGGGACGTTCGATAGTTTCTACTTTTACCCAATAACAATAGTGTGATTGTCGGACTAAATGTTGTCTGAGACTGAGAAAAACATCGCGAGAATAACCGATAAATTGCAGCGTTTTATTTTGATCAAATATTGCATAAACTCCGATTTTTCCTTGATACTGTTCGGGTAAATCGCCATTTTCATCAATATAAGGAATAAATTCTAAACTATTTAAAGAAGGAATATTTATTTCTGTACTCATTTTCAGTTATCAGTTATCAGTTATCAGTTACCAGTTATCAGTTATCAGTTATCAACCAACCACTATCAACTATCAACTAACCACCATCAGTTATCTACTTTTCTGTAGATTGCACATAGCCGACTTGGTTTAAAAATCTTGGCTTGAAACATAAAATTTGGCGGTACATTTAAAATTATGTACTCTTCAGATTCATGGTATTTCTCAAATTCCGCTGGCATTCCTTTAGGTGTAGCGCTACTATAAGGAACCGGCTGAAATAGTAATTCTGTAAATTCTACTTTTTCGCATTTTGACTGTTCACAAACCTGTTTTAAAAAGCTTTCATTTGTTAACAGTTCAAAAAGAGTTGCTTTAGCTTGTGGTTCTAAAGTGAAATTACTGTCAAAACTTTGAATAATTTTTAAAGCCATTTTTCCGATAATCTTATGTCTATAGAATTTTAGAACGGCTAAATACATTAAATAAAGTATTTTGAACGAAAAATAATAAAGCTTAACAACATATAGCCGAATTATTCTCAGCGTACCTTTGCGTGTACCTTTGCGTACCTTTGCGTTAAAAAAATATCATTCCAAAATAAAAAACCCCCAAATTGGGGGTAAAAAATCAAATATTTCAACTACAAAAAATACTTAAAGTAAGTACAAAATCCCAAAAAGCACAATCCAAATTACATCAACAAAATGCCAATATAATTCGGCTGCTTCAATACCAAAGTGATGTTTTTCGCTGTAATGATTGGGTTTACGAGAACGCCACAATACAGCTAATATCGCTAAAACACCCACAGTAACGTGTAAACCGTGGAAACCTGTCAACACGTAGAACGCACTAGCAAACAAATTAGTTGTTAAACCGAATTCCAGATGTTTGTATTCGTAAATTTGACCGCACAAAAAGATAATTCCCATCACAGCGGTAATCGCAAACCACATTTGCATTCCCCGCACATTATTCTTTTTGATCGCAGTATCGGCATTGTGGATTACAAAACTACTAGAAATTAGAATTATGGTGTTGATACCAGGAAGTAACAATTCTAACTCTGGAGTACCTGCGGGGGGCCATTCAGTTAAAGTAGAACGGAAAGCAAAGTACGCACCGAACATACCCAAGAAAATCATTCCTTCAGCGATTAGAAATACAACTAATCCGAAAAGACGATGGTCTGGATGTGCTGCCTGTTGTGCTTCTACAGTCGCTGCGTGATGGTGATTTTGTTCTGTTTTTGCTGGGTCGATTGCTTGACTTTGCATGAATCTTAAATTGAGAATAAAGGATTTACACTAATTCAGTTATCAGTTAACAGTTAACAGTTATCAGTAAAATCCTTGGGTAAGAGTCTTACATGATACTCATTGTTAACTGTTCACTGATTTAACTTTATCCCGCCGCTTCAGCTGCGATCGCCGGATATGATTCGTTGTCATCGCCCGTTTGTGGGGCTGGGGATTTAGCATTACCAAAGGGGTCATCAGTACGGGACAGAGCTACAACTTCTTTCGCTCTTTGGCTTCCATATTCGTAAGGACCGATAAGTAAAAATGGGTGTGACTCGAAGTTCTCAATTGCTGGTGGTGAACTGGTCATCCACTCCAACGTTAGGGAATCCCAAGGATTGTTACTGGCTTTTTTCCCAGCCCTCCAACTCCAAATGACGTTGATGATGAAAGGTATTGTAGACACCGCCAAAATGTAAGAACCGTAGGTACAAATTTCGTTGATGGTGGCAAATTTCGGGTCATATTGAGCAATACGACGATTCATACCCATCAAACCCAATTTGTGCATCGGTAAGAAGGTCATGTTCATCCCGACGATTGTCAAAGCAAAATGAATCTGACCCAAAGTTTCATTAACCATGCGTCCGGTAATTTTGGGGAACCAGTGGTAGTAACCGGCAAAAATTCCCAAAACTGAACCACCGAATAACACGTAATGTAAATGGGCAACTACAAAATAAGTATCATGGACGTGGATATCAAAAGGTACAGCCGCCAACATTACGCCACTGATACCGCCAATTACAAAGATGCCTAAAAAGCCCATTGCAAAAAGCATCGCGCTATTTAAACGGATTTTTCCACCCCACATTGTCGCCAACCAACTAAATATTTTAATACCAGTAGGTACGGCAATAATCATGGTAGTAATCATGAAAAACATCCGCAACCAACCGGGAATACCGCTGGTAAACATATGGTGCGCCCAGACAATCAAACCCAAAAAGCTAATTGCTAAAGAAGAATAGGCGATCGCCTTATAACCAAAAATCGGCTTACGGGAGTGAGTGGGTATTACCTCAGAAATTACCCCAAAGAAAGGCAAAATCATAATATAAACCGCAGGGTGCGAGTAAAACCAGAACATATGCTGGTATACCACTGGATCACCACCACCAGAAGGGTTAAAAAATGCGGTTCCGGCAATTAAGTCAAAAGAAAGTAAAATTAGTGCGCCTGCTAAAACCGGAGTTGAAATTAAAACCAGGGCTGAGGTAGCCAACATTGCCCAACAAAACAGCGGTAATTGGTAAAAACCGATGCCTGGAGCGCGCATTTTCAACAAAGTAACCAAAAAATTAATCGCACCCAAAATCGACGAGGTACCCAGCAGCAGGATACTAATAATCCAAATTGCTTCACCAACTTGTCCAGTAACTAAACTCAACGGAGGATAAGAAGTCCAACCCGCATCCGGTGCATCACCAACAATCAAACTGCTGATTAATAACACCCCAGAAGGAGGAACCATCCAAAAAGCCAGAGCATTTAGTTTGGGAAAAGCCATATCTTCAGCCCCAATCATCAAGGGAATCAGATAATTAGCAAAACCCGCACCCGCAGGCACAATCCACAGAAAAATCATGATTGTAGCGTGCAGCGTAAACAAACCATTGTAAAGTTCTGGACTTACAAAGTCTGAAGCAGGAGTTCGCAATTCCGTGCGAACCAAATCCGCCATTACACCACCGATACAGTAAAAAATGAATGTAGTAACTAAGTACTGAATTCCAATTACCTTATGGTCAGTATTAAAAGTAAAATACTCCCACCATTTTCTTTGACGATGTTGTGAAATATCAGCCCTATGGCTGGTTTGTTCCAACTGTGTTTGTGTCATAAAAATTCTTTATTGTTTAAGAATTGATAATTGATAGTTGTTAATTGATAGTTGATAGTTGTTGGTTGATACTTGATAAGTTGTCGCGCATTTAATTTGTATTTTTACAGCGGGCTATCTGGCCCGCACTACAAGACTTTAATAAAATTTGAATATACAAATTAAAGGCTTTTTAGCTTAGTTGTTTATCCACTGTCAACTGTCAACTGTCAACTGTCAACTGTGAACTACTTATGAATTTGATGCAACATTTCTGATGAAATTCCCATTTCAGTGGTGTAGGGAGCAAGAAATTCATCTGCTGATTTTTCTTGTGGGTTAATTGCAACTGCTTGATTGAATATTTCTTTGCTAGCAACTTGCTGTTCTTTAATCCAATTATCAAATTCTTGTGGTGTTTGAACAACAACTGTCGTATTCATTGCACCATGATAAGGACCACAAAGTTCGGCGCAAATTAGTTTGTAATCACCTTCTTTTCGGGGTGTAAAACGAAGTTGTGTTTGTCTACCGGGAATTATATCTTGCTTCAGACGAAATTCTGGCACCCAGAAAGCGTGAATTACATCATTTGCAGCCATATCAAGTAAAACTTCTTGACCGATGGGAAGGTGCAATTCACCAGAAAAAACACCACTCTCAGGATAGTTAAAAAGGAAAGCATACTGCAAACCAGTAACTTTTACCACCAAATCTGGTTCTGTGCCTTCATTTTCAGGAGTAGCCCCCAAACTAGGAGCAACTATACCCATGGATGGAGCATTTTCTTTTTGAGGAAGTTGATCGATATTTCTAACTTCTGAAGTATCATCTAAAGTTGCTGCAATAGCTGCCCCAGGCATAGATGTGGCTTGTGGTGCCATGGGAGATTCGTGAACAGCATGGGGGTTGAACCCCCCTATTTCGTTGTATACATCGAAGCTGTACACAGAAATACCGAAAACAATGATAGCTGGAATTGCCGTCCAGAGAATTTCTAACGGTACATTCCCATGAATCGGTTCACCATCAGTATCATCATCTTTACGACGACGGTATCTGAAGGCACTAAAAATCAAAACTCCTTCAACGAGCAGAAATATACCAACAGAAACAGTCATCATCGTATTGAACAAGCCATCTACTAAAGAGGCTTCATCTGATGCTGCCGTAGGTAATAGACCATGATTTTGACCTAACCAAAGACTCGCTAGTGTCAGCAAAACACCAATTAATAACGTCCAGATTGTACTTGGAATATTCACGGTTGATAATAGTTAGCGGCTTTACTAGATTATTTAGAACTACTCACATACTAAGTTAGTTCAGGCTACTGGCATTGGGTGTAATAACTAAAAATCTTTATTATTTTTTATGGTAGTAGATGGTGGTTAGTGGATGGTGGTTAGTTGTCAACTGTCAACTGTCCACTGTCAACTGATCACAACCTAAAAAATCTCTAAAGCTTTCGTCTAAATTAGTGATTTGCGATCAAGAGTATAAGTGTAAAAGACTTCTGTCCAAATTTGTGGTTTGCGCTAGTCTGGAGATGAATTGCTATTGATTCAGTGATGAAAACTTCATAGCTCAGGTTTTAGGGTATAAGAAAAGGTAAAATTGATGAGCCAATTTGTTTTAGAATCACAAAACCAAGTTGCAACGACGCAGCAACAATTACCAAAAGATCGAATTCGTAAGCTTGTATGGAAAATGGCGATCGCGACTTTGATTTTGATGGCGATCGGTAGTGCTACCCGTGTAATGAATGCTGGACTAGCTTGTCCGGATTGGCCACTTTGTTACGGGGAACTTGTACCCACCAAACAAATGAATTTTCAAGTTTTCCTAGAATGGTTTCATCGATTGGATGCGTCTTTGATCGGTGTGAGCGCTATAGTTCTAGTGGCAATGTCTTGGTGGAATCGTCAATGTTTACCGAAATGGCTGCCTTGGGCTTGTACCTTTGCCTTATTTTTAATAGTCTTCCAGGGCATTTTGGGAGGACTCACCGTTACCCAGCTTTTGCGGTTTGATATCGTTACCGCTCATTTAGGAACGGCATTGTTCTTCTTTACAACTTTACTGGTTATTGGTACGGCACTTACACCTTACAAAGCCACAGGAACAGTTGGTAAGCTACCAGTAATATCTCTGCTTGCTAGTATTTTGGTTTATTTTCAAAGTTTATTAGGTGCTTTAGTCGGTTCCCGATGGGCATTACACCAGTGTTTTGCCGGGTATCAACTTTGTACTGTAATGTACACCCACATCTTTGGCTTGATACCGCCAACTGTGGCAACATTATCCTTGGTATTCATATCCCGAAGCACACCAGCACTACATCCAGCTTTACGAAAACTGGCAAACTATGCAGGTGGGTTGTTAATTTTACAAATTATCTTAGGATTTGCGACCTACCGCTTACACCTACAAGTAGAACTTCTAACCGTTGCTCATCAATTAATTGGAGCTTCTTTATTAGGTACCTTAGTTGCTTTTACAGTTTTTTGTGTACGCGATTGGATGGATACTCGTAGTATTGCAGAATACAAACAAGACTTGAATTCATCTGCTACAAGTGAACAAACCATATAAGTTAGGAGTTAAGAGTTAGGAGTTAAGAGTTAGTTGGTGGTTGCTTAAGTAGGAGGACGCTCGGACGGGAGTTAGTTGGTGGTTAGTTGTCAACTGTCAACTGATAACTGTTAACTGTCAACTGTCAACTGTCAACTGATTTGTTCGATGCTAACAGCTTGCAAAGGCAAGAACAGCATATAAATTGTTAAAAAATAAGGAACCATTACCAAAATGATTGAGACAAATGTCTCTCGTCACCACTCTACATTTTTACAGGTTATTCAAAGTTACTACCAGTTAACTAAACCTCGGATTATTCCTTTGCTGCTAATTACCACTGCTGGAAGTATGTGGATAGCTGCATCTGGAGAAGTAGACCCTATACTCTTATTAGTCACTCTTACTGGTGGCACTTTAGCCGCTGCTAGCGCCCAGACAATCAACTGTATTTACGATCGCGATATCGATTACGATATGGAACGTACTCGTCATCGTCCTATCCCTTCGGGTCGAGTACAACCCCGCGATGCTTTGATTTTCGCAGTTATTTTAGGTGTAATTTCTTTTGCATTGCTAAGTATTTTCGCTAACTTATTAGCTGCTTTCTTAGCGATGTCTGGGATTGTTTTTTACCTGTTAATCTACACCCATTGGCTGAAGCGCAACAGCACTCAAAATATCGTCATTGGGGGAGCCGCAGGAGCAATTCCGGCATTAGTTGGCTGGGCTGCGGTCACAGGTACTTTAAGTCCAACTGCATGGTTAATATTTGGGATTGTCTTTGTTTGGACTCCACCACACTTTTGGTCTCTAGCTTTAATGATTAGGGATGATTACGCAAAAGTAGGGGTGCCAATGTTACCAGTAGTTGCGGGTGAAGAAGCGACGGTTTGGCAAATTTGGTGGTACACTCTTGTAACAGTAGCAGCAACGTTTTTACTAGTTTATCCTTTGCATTCAGTAGGAATTATTTACACTATTATTGCCTTGTGTTTGGGAGCGGTATTTATTCGTAAAGCGTGGCAATTATTACAAAATCCTCAAGATCGCAGTTTAGCTAAAGGAATGTTTCTTTATTCCATTTCTTACATGATGTTGTTGTGTCTGGGTATGGTAATTGATAGTCTACCTATCAGCCATCATGTTGTAAGTTTTGTTGGTGATAAATTGCATTTATTGGTTGGCTGAGTCACTTGCATTTGGATTATCAAAACCGGGTTTATTTGCAAACCCGGTTTTTTGTATTTGTATAAGTATTTATTTCCACCGAATATTACACCTGGGTCTAAATGATGAGACAATATTAGTTTAACTAACCATTGCAAAATTTTAAATTACACGCATCATGGCCACAATACAATTTTCAAGAGGTGTCAACGAAGAAGTAATTCCAGAAGTGCGTTTAACACGTTCGCGTAGCGGAGATACTGGTACTGCAACGTTTATTTTTACAAATCCGAAAGTTTTAGATGAAGGAAGCACGGATGAAATTACTGGAATGTACATGGTTGATGAAGAAGGAGAAATCGTTACCCGTGAAGTTAAAGGTAAATTTATTAACGGTAAAGCAGAAGCCTTAGAAGCAATTTATTTAATGAAATCTGCTGAGGAATGGGAGCGTTTTATGCGATTTATGGAACGCTATGCTGAAAAAAATGACTTGGGATTTAATCAATCATAAGATGGAACCCTACCCACAATCATCAGAAGTCGGGTTTTTAAGATAAATATCTGTAAAATCACAGAAGTTTTATAAAAACCCGACTTCTCACCTCACCCAATCATTAGAAGTCGGGTTTTTAAGATAAATATCCATAACATATGTCATATTCACCTCACCCAGACTCAAATCGTAATCATCAAACTGTTACTTGTGCAGTTGTTACCATCAGCGATACCCGCACCACCGAAACCGATAAAAGCGGTGCAATAATTCAGCAATTACTCAAAGATAATAATCATAAAGTAGCCGATTACAAAATTATTAAAGACGAACCAACACAGATTCAAGAATATTTAAAATCGTTAAATGAAAATAAAACCTTAAATACTGTAATTCTCAATGGTGGTACTGGTATTGCACCAAGAGACACCACCTACGATGCTATCGAAAAGTTACTTGACAAAACTTTATCTGGCTTTGGTGAAATATTTCGCTATTTGAGCTACCAAGAAATAGGTTCCAGAGCAATCGCTTCTCGTGCTGTTGCTGGTATTTATCAACAGAAATTAATCTTTTCTCTTCCCGGTTCTAGCAATGCTGTGGAATTAGCGATGAAAAAGCTGATAATACCCGAATTAATTCATTTGGTTGGGCTGATTAAAAGTTAGGAGTTAGGAGTTAGGAGTTAGGAGTTGGGAGTTGGGAGTTAGGAGTTAGGAGTTGGGAGTTGGGAGTTGGGAGTTGGGAGTTGGGAGTTGGGAGTTGGAAGTTAGGAGTTGGGAGTTGGGAGTTGGGAGTTGGAAGTTAGGAGTTGGGAGTTGGGAGTTGGGAGTTGGGAGTTATTACTTGTTACTTCTGTTATTTATTTTCCCATCTCCTACTACCATATAATTGAAAAACAATCCTCACTATAGGCAAGGATTGTTTAAATTAATTATTCAATTTTTTTGAAGGCTTACATTTGAGTAATTACAAAAGCTACGACAGCGAGCATTGCAGCGATAATGTAAAATACAGCAACTACTTGTAGTTCAGACCAACCAGAAAGTTCGAGATGGTGGTGCAAAGGTGCCATTTTGAACAACCGTTTACCTTTACCATCGGGTCCTTTTGTAGCTTTGTAGTAACTTACCTGCGCCATTACTGAAAGCGTTTCTACAAAGAATATACCGCTAAGGATAAACAGCGCCACCAAAGTATTAGACAACAGCGCAACTGCTGCCATTCCTCCACCTAACGCTAGAGAACCTGTATCACCCATGAACACCCGTGCTGGGTTGCGGTTGTGGGCTAAAAATCCTACACAAGCACCGCTAAAAGATGCACAAAAAACCATCAATTCCGGTGAAGCAGGTGAAACAATTGCACCCAATACTAAAAGTGCGATCGCAGCAGTACCAGCCGCTAAACCATCAACACCGTCAGTTAAGTTTGTGGCATTACTTTCAGCCACCATTACGAAACCAGATAAAGGCAAAAATAATAACCACCCTAAAGGCAAGGAAAAGCCCAAAGGAAAAGCAATACTCGTAATTGTCAAAGGCTGACTAATCCATAGCCAACCACAAAAAACGACTGCGAAACCAACTTGTAAAGCCAGCTTCATTTTAGGTGAAATACCTTTATTCGATTTACGACGAAGAATCTGCCAATCGTCAATCCAACCCACAAACCCATAACTTAATGTCAAAGCTGACACCGCAAGAGTTTTAGGAGCAAAATTAGACAACACACAAGCAACCGCGATCGCAACGGGAACAAAGAATATTCCTCCCATTGTAGGGGTACCGGCTTTCTTTAAATGGGCTTGGGGACCATCCTCACGAATAACTTGTCCAGCCTTAAGCCTTTGCAGCCAAGGAACAGCCCAAAAGCCCAATCCAGCAGAAATCAAAGCCGATATTAATAATGGTAGGGTTAAGGAGGTTCCTTGCCAGGGAGAGCGAGAAGCCGCTCCATCTAAAACTAGTGCTGTTGTAGCTAGTCCTATACTTAACAAAGAAACCAAACGGATACCACTCAGGTTAAAACCTTGGTTTGGAGATAATTTAGCGTCCACGGAAATTTCCCTTCACTCCACACTAATTAAAGTTCACACACACACTCAGCACGTTATTTGTGCTAATTTCCGTCCTCAAAGAGCTAGTCGTCATCTGGAATTACATCGTCGTCATCGTCATCATCATCGAACTCGTAATCCCCGACACCTTCCTCAATACCCATCAAGGAATTTATGTCTTGTTCTTGCTCCTTCACTTGTGGTTCTACTGGATCGCGGGATATTAAACGTCCATTTTCTCGCAACCAGTCCAATAAGGACAGTTCTTGTTTTAATGGAATTACAGATGCTCTCCGGCTACGGGGAACTTCATATAAAGGAGAATTTAACATACAGACGATAATAAAAAGAGTAAAGAACTAACTTGACATTAAGAGTCTATCACTTGATACAGGAGATTTTAGTTATTCATTCAACTATGTTGTTGAGAAACCAGGCTAAAAAACTCCTTCTTTAATATTGCTTCAGGTAGTAGCCACATATTCCTTACATTTAGTTTTTGTAGGGAGCTATACACCTAGGCTTGTTTAATCTGGTTTTGATTTGTAAACCTAAATGAGGTTATAGCACGAATGAGAAAAACTACTTTATTAGAAGTAATCGCAGGAAAAAATCTTGGTATTAATGCGACTGATACAGATAAACAAGCCATTTTATCGGCGATCGCCTATTTAGAAGATTTAAACCCTACACCGAATCCCCTAGAAGCTAGCGAATTGTTAGACGGTAACTGGCGATTACTATATACCTCTAGTTCAGAGTTATTAAATATTAACCGCATACCGTTAGCCAATCTAAATAAAATTTATCAGTGTATTCGACTAAAAACAAATAGCATTTATAACATTGCTGAAATAAATGGTTTACCATTTCTTGAAGGCTTAGTTTGCGCCGTTGCAAAATTTGAAACAGTTTCCCATCGTCGAGTTCAAGTAAAGTTTGAACGTTCAATAATCGGTTTACAACGTTTACTAAACTACAAATATCCAGGAAGTTTTATCGAAGCCATTGAATCGGGAAAGAAATTTTTTCCAATTGATTTTCCGATTACAAGCAACGAACCACAGGGATGGTTAGACATTACTTACCTAGACAGCGATTTGCGTATCGGCAGAGGTAACAAGGGAAGTGTTTTTGTATTGACCAAATCATGAAATATTTATTCACAACTGGTTGCTGGAAAAATCTACTTCATTGAAAGTACTTTGTCAAGGGGGTAAGACACTGCATTTGGTGATTGGGAATTGGTAATTGGTAATCACTAACAACCAACCACTAACCACTAACAACAAACTTAAATAATTCCAGACAAATAACTTAACAAATCATCTTGCGGAGACCTTGAAGTTGTAAAGTGAAATCAATCAGCCCTGCATGAAAAGCAGTCTTAATAATTAAAGAGGGATATTCGATTATGGTTCAACGTGGTTCTAAAGTGCGCGTCCTCCGCCGTGAATCCTACTGGTATCAAGATGTAGGAACCGTGGCTACTGTTGATAAAAGCGGCATTATATATCCAGTAATTGTCCGCTTTGATAAAGTTAATTACGCCGGTATCAACACCAATAACTTTGCAGAAGATGAGTTAGTTGAAATTGGAACAGCTTCTAAAGGCAAAAAATCGACTCCAACAGCTTCTGGTGGTAAGCAAACACCTATAGATGCAAGCATCCGTAAAACCGGACAAGGTACCGAACCTAGTGGTAAGACAACCGCTCAGCCAGAATCTGCTGAAGCTAACGTTCAGAAAGAAGGTACTCCAAATCAAGGAACTGAATCACGTTAGATTGTGCCAGAACTACCAGAAGTTGAAACAGTACGACGGGGTTTAAATCAATTAACCCTGAAACGCAAAATTACGGGAGGTGATGTGTTACTTGAACGCACGATTGCCTACCCGTTTTCTGCTGAGGAGTTTCTCAATGGTATTAAAGAAAGAGAAATAATATCTTGGCATCGTCGCGGTAAGTATCTGATTGCAGAACTTACTTCTATGTTAGAAGAGGACAAGGAGACAAGGAGACAAGAGGACAAGGGGACAAGGGGACAAGGGGACAAGGAAGAAAAATCTCTCCTCCTCTCCCACTCTTCCTTGGGTGTTCATTTACGAATGACTGGACAATTGTTGTGGTTGCAACAACATGAAGCTTTGCATAAACATACGCGAGTGAGGTTGTTCTTTGGTGAGGAATGGGAATTGCGCTTCGTGGATCAGCGTACCTTTGGTCAAATGTGGTGGGTTCCTCCAAAGGTAGAAACACAAAGTATTATTACTGGACTAACAAAACTTGCAGCAGATCCTTTTTCAACGGAGTTCACTGTAGATTATCTTGCAAACAAACTCAAAAATCGCCGTCGTGCTATCAAAACTGCATTATTAGATCAATCTGTAGTAGCAGGAGTGGGTAATATTTATGCCGATGAAGCATTGTTTTTAAGTGGCATAAGACCAGAAACAATGTGTATAGACTTGCTTTTAGAACAGATAGAGCGTCTTCATTCGAGTATTATTCAAGTTTTAAAAGCCAGTATTGAAGCTGGAGGTACTACCTTCAGTAATTTCCTCAATGTAAAAGGCGTAAATGGCAACTACGCTCATGTAGCTTGGGTTTATAACCGCACCGGGCAACCTTGTCGAGTTTGCAGCCATCCCATCGAACGAATTAAATTAGCAGGAAGATCCAGTCATTTTTGTCCCCAGTGTCAGAAGTGATGGGGAGATGGGGGGAAGTTAAAAAGCAAATCAGCACCCGACTTAATGCCTCATAAAAATGAAATCTGCTGTATGTATTTGAAGGCAGAGGAGCGCAAAGGTATATGCAGAGGGACACAGAGTTTTTGAAATATAGATGTTCAATAATTCAATGTAAGCGGAAAAGACATTAATCTAAAATCCAAAATTTAAAATCCAAAATCGATTGACCTCTAACGCGAGTTAGAATTCTGAGTAAAATAATCGGATTTATTCGAGAGGAAAATTTATGGCTGTGAAAAAAGGAGCGATGGTTCGTGCTGTTCGCGAAAAGCTGGAAAATAGCTTGGAAGCGCAAGCTAGTGACTCTCGTTTTCCCTCCTATCTATTTGAAACTGAAGGAGAGATTGTGGATGTCAAAGGTGATTATGCTTTGGTGAAGTTCGGAAAAGTCCCTACACCGAATATTTGGTTGCGTATGGATCAGTTAGAAGAGTTTAAATAACTTTTAATCTGTGAAAGGGAATCCACCACGGAGTTATATTGCTTGCTATGGAAGCTTTTAGATATACCTTCTGAGGATTTAAATATTAAAAAACGCGATACTTAGTTATTAAGTGTCGTTTTTTTGTAGATAAAAATACTGTTTAAAGAAATGAATAGAAAATACCCTGATGTTGTTTATCATACCCCGGAAACACTTAAGACTAGATTATTGTAGATAGTGAAGTAAAATTATTAACTTTCAATTTAACCCTCAATGGTACTAAGAAGAAGTCGTTTGCAGAGTAAGAAAACTCAGTCTAAAAGTTCTGCTTCCAAGGCTAAAGCTCAAAGTAGCACTGTGAAGGCAAAAGTAAAAAGTAGCATCAAAAAACCAAAGTCTGAAACTTTAACTGTAGAAGGTACTTCCGTTTCTAATGATGCTCCGGAAACTGAAGTGAAAAATACAAATAAAAAGGCTGTTAGTAAAATAAAACCTGCTAGCACCATCGTAGAAAAAGCTAAAGCTACAACAAATAAAGTTGGTAGCACCAAGGTAGAGCAAGCAAAACCTTCTACTAATAAAGGAGAAAAACCTGCTGTTACTACCAAAGTAGAAAAAGCTAAATCTTCTACTAAGAAAGTAGAAAAACCTGCTGTTACTAGTAAGGTAGAAAAAGCTAAATCTACTACGAAAGTTGCTAGTAAAACAAAACCCGTTAGCACTGCTAAAAAGGTAAAAGCACAAACACCTGTATCTACTAGCATCGATAAATCTGAAACTAATATCAAGAAAGCTGTTAGCAAAACTAAAGTTACTACTACTTCAGTTGCGAAAGCGAAAACTACCACTAAGAAAGTTACAACCAAGAGAAATCAAGATGAAACTCGGTTGCTTTTAGCTTTGTGGGATTTAGGAGGAACAAAAGCTGAAATTAAAACAACAGAAGTAACTGGTAGTGTACAACGCAAAAATGAGAAAGCAGGAGATTATACTTCTGTTCTCAGAAAGCTAGAAAAAGCTGGTGCTATTAGCAGTAAGCGTACAAGTAAAGTGGAAACTATTCAGCTAACCGATAAAGGTTTACAGATGCTGGATGAACAACTTAAAACTCTTGATTTCCAATTTTATGGAAAACAAGTTGGAAGTAAAGTTGCAAGTAAGTTTGTTGGTGGGTTGCTTAAATGGATACGAGAAATCAATGGTGCAGCATTTGTTTCTACAGTAGAAACCAAGGAATCCGGAGTTGCCTCTTAATTAGAGATAGTGTGAATTTGTTTAGAGTGTTCCCTATTAACTGTGTGAGAAGTTACGAATAAGTTGAAGGTAAATAAGCCTGTAGGTTTTCGGAAAAGTTACGAATATAAAGCAAACGAATGAAATAACCAGGGTTAGATTGATATTGTAGTTTGCTTTTGATAAATATGATGACTGACTCGGCAAATGTTTGGCTATTGTTTTTTGATGAAGTTGGTGGTTTATGCGATTTTTTTAGAGTGCATCTAAACCTCTATTCCCTATTATTTGATTGTTGTCTATCGTGGTATTAATAACTATAAATAAACGCAGATTACACGATTTAATTCATTATTGAAAGGATGCGTGTAGTTAATGCTGATTTTGGGCGAATTTGGGTGCATTTTCGCCCTGGATTGTTGTAATTTTTAGATTTTGCTGATTAATTATTTCACTCTATTTAACTAGTTAAACCATTATCAATATATTTAGTTATCAATATTGAATCCATTAGATATATTTAAGTAATTTTTTGCAACAAAGCGTTTGTATTTAAAAATATCAGTGTAATATATAATACGTATCAAAAGAGAAAAATAAAAATAATGACCGATTCAAATAAAACTCGCATTCTACTGGCTTTGTGGGCATTAGGGGGAACGAAGCAGGAAGTCAAAAAAGGAGATTTTAGGAAGCGAGTTGTTCCTAAAGGCAAGAAAATAGCAGATTATAACCAAATTTTCGACGAATTGGAGAAAGACAACGCGATCGCAATTTCCAAAAAAGGATATTCTTTAGTGTCTCCGAAAGGTTTAGAATTCCTCGCTGAAGGTTTGAAAAGTGATGATTTTAGATTTGAAGGGACAATTGTGGGAACTTGGGCTGCAAATGCGTTGCTGAGGTGGATTGGAGAGGTTGAGAGTAGCGCTAAGGAAGCACCTGCACCGCAAAATGGAAAATCGTTAAATAATGCGATCGCGTCTTATAAGGAATTTGAGAAAACTACCCTTGAAGTTTACGAGAATTTGAACCGAGATTACAACTTCAATAACTTGGTGCCAATTTACAGGATTAGGAGAGAAATTGGCGATCGCGTTTCTCGTAAACAGTTCAGTGAATGGCTGCTAGAGATGCAAGCAGAGGATATTTTTCAACTACAAGGTGGGAGTTTACCAGATAATGATCCAACAAAAATCAAAGACTCTATCGAAACCGAGTTAAGTGGATTACGCTGCTATGCCAAACTTTTAAACTCATAAATCTGCTTAACTTAAATTGTTTTGACTGACTACTGATTGCTTGTACTTAATTCATCTTAAACCAATGCCTAGTGATGACCTGATTAATGCCATCAAAAACAACAATCCATTTGAAGGACGTTTAGTAGTACGAAGCGAAAATATTTGGGGAGCAAGTTTTCCTGATGTTTCCAGCTTAAATGCTCATGCCTCAGATGCTGTATATCATGCTATAGATAAAGTTCGTAATCGTCAACGGCAAGTAGTTGGTATAACTATCACTGCTGAAAAAGGTTTAGGAAAAAGCCATCTCATCAGTAGAATTCGTCACCATCTTCAGGTTGATGGAAGTGCTTTATTTGTTTATATGAGTCAAGTTGGAGATTTAAATGAAATTAAACCCGAATTTTTAGACAAATTAGCCAATAGTCTCAAAAAAGTTGGTAGCCAAGGTGTGAGTCAGTGGCGAGAATTGGCAACTGCTCTAATTAATGAAGCATACAACCAAAACCAAAGTTACACACCTGAGCAAATGGTTAGTATATTTTCAGAACTGTTAACAAAAAATCCCAAGGTAGTTGAGACTTTAAGTAATAAAGTACTGGAAATCAAGCCAGATATTGAAAATCCCGACATCATAACAGCAATCTTATGGACACTTTCTTCTTCGCCTCGTGATGAACTTAATGCGATAAAATGGCTTGCTGGTGGTGAATTACCGCAGTCAAGAGCAGATGCGATGGGTTTATCAAACCCCAGCAAAAAGAATAAAGAAGCTGAGGCTTTTAATATAGCCCGTCAAATTTTTGACTTGATTAGTGATTACAAACCAATCGTAATTTGTTTTGATGAATTGGACGTTCCAGAATGTAATGATGCAGGATTTACCAAAGCACAAGTTATTGCGAGTTTAGGAAAGGATTTATATAACAGTCTTAAACGTGGTGTTTTACTAACAGCTATGTTTATTGAGACATGGACAGATCAGGTGAAAGCCTTGTCTTATGCTGACGCACTTGTAGATAGAATTGGCGAAATAAGGTTAGAGTTAGACTATCTTAATTCTAATAATGTAATTACTTTAGTTTCCCAATGGTTGAAAGATTTTTATGACCAACAACAGTTAACAGCAGAACTTCCCTATCCACTTTTTCCATTTAAAGAAGAACAACTCAGAGAATTGGGTAAGGAAAAACCAACTGTTAGAACAGTTTTAAAATGGTGTGCAAAAAACTGGATAATTCCGGATCTATCCATACCAGAACCTAACTCAAAGCATCCTGTAGAATCTCCTTATAATAAGGAACTAGTAGCCCTTGATAGCACAATAGAAGATTACATAGATAATAAAAACCTATTAGTTAAGTCTCTACGGTTTAACTTTTCCACATTAGTTGGGCAAAGTTTAGAAGGAGTAGAAATTCAAGAAATTTCAGAAATTAAAGCTCATAAAGTGGATAAAGACTACATAAACTTCAAGATTATTGGCAAGGAAGATGGTAAAACAGTAAAAATTGGAGTTGCTGTTATTGAAGGAGTTACTGGTAGATTTCTCCAAGCTGGATTAAAGCGACTAATTGACTATAACAAGTTCGATATAACTCGTGGTTGCTTAGTTCGTTCTAAGAAAGTGGGACGTGGAACTAAAGCCGAAGAGTATTTAAATAAACTTTTGTCTCCATCATTAGGTGGTGAATGGGTACTGTTAAAATCTGAAGAGATAAAGCCACTTTTAGCGATTCATTCTGTGATGAATAGTCGTGAAGATTATGAATTAAGTGAAAATGAAATAATAGATTTCATCGCTCAAAAACGCATAGCTATAGACAATTATTTAATTCGTGAAATTCTTAGCGATCCATCTGGGGAAATTCCTTCTGAAGCTGTTGACGAAGATAGCTAAAAACCCGACTTATGATTGTCTTTAACTCACCTTATTTTAATTAGTTTGTTTAAAAGAATGACTGATGATATTGTAATTTATAAGGCTTTAAGTTTACCTGCTCCTGACATTGAGGCTTTGTTAGAGGGAAGATTGATAGTAGCAATATCTAATAACTTTATCAATCGGGATAAATTTGCTTTGTATTCAACTAATACTTTGATGAATTCACTAGCAGTTGAACAGTACTATCATTCAAATTTTGTACATCTTGCCCAAAGGACTCTTACGGAATTAGCTGCTGAAAAGTTTAATATTAAAGCCTGGGCAAAGTGTGAATGGTGTCACGACATTAATCCTCAATCTATAGTTACTTTATCTCAGTTAACTATTTGGACACAACAAGCTTTAAGACATATATTCGCGCTTAGAAAAAGTGTCTTTCTGACATACCTACGTGTTTATCATTTATCTGAACCGATTAAAATTTTAGTAGAGGAGAATAATCAGTTTATTGCTTTGCACAATTCTCTAACCGTTTCCGACACAAACCCAGTTTTACCAGATAACATCTTCGCTACTCGCAAGCGTCAGCTAGAAAAACTCGAACCACCACAGCATCCAGAATTAGAAAAATTACTAGACATTTTATCACCTCTAACTATTAATAATCCCACAGCAAAACAATTACAATCGGATATTCATCTATTCTTAGGTTGGAGTAATCAACAAACAGTAAATAATATTGATTCAGAATTAGCTTGGATTAAAAAGATTGCTGAAGTGGGAAATTCTAGTGATGGTAATGAATTTGAGAGACTGGTACGTAAAAGTTTTATTAAACTAGGATTTTCATGTTCTAATACTAATCCTAAAGCCAACTTAGATCCAGAAAAGTTGGGAGGTGCTGGAGGTGTTGATTTTTATTGCGAATCTCCTTATCCTGTTGTCGGAGAATGTAAAGCTACCAAAAGTGAAAAAGTTCCTAGTGGTACACCGGGGCAATTAATAAAACTTGGACACGCTCATCTTCCACAAATTTATGACTTTTGCGTCAAAATAATTCTAGCTGCTGGAGAACTAACTAAAGATGCTATTTTAACTGCACAAAACAATCAAATGAACGTAATTACCCCAGAAATATTAGAAAAGCTTGTAAAATTACAATCTAATTATCAAGGCTGTATTAACTTATTTGAATTAAAACAATGTTTACAACAAGAGCCTTTTGGTTTAGCTGACGATAAAATTATTGGTTATATAAGCAAAATAGAGAATAATATAAAATTGCGATCGCATTTAATAGAAATTGTTAAAAAGCATCAAGAAAATACTGGGGATAAATACATTGAAGTTGCAACCCTTTATGGAGCTTATGGCTATTCAAACCCTCCTCAACCATTAAACCGTCAAGAAATGCACGAAATTCTCATCGAACTTTCTTCACCTTTAACAGGTTACTTAGGACGAATTAAAGGTAGGGATTGGAACAGCGATAAATTCTATTTTCTGCGCGATTTACCGATTGAGTAATAAAATATTTCTTAGAGGATATTTGAAAAGTTTATTCGGCGGTTTAAACCGCGACTACACAAACAAAGTCCACCGTAAGGTGGACTAATTAATTTAGAACCCGCGCAGGCGGGTTTTGTTTGTATAGCCGCGACTTATAGTCGCCAGGTAAAGACTTTTAACCGTTAAAATATCCTCTTAAGAGGGAACAATCTAAAATCCAAAATCTAAAATCTAAAATCGAATTGAAATGACTAGCTTCTTCCGTGCTGAAGTTGATGCAATGACTGGATATATTCCAGGAGAACAGCCAAAACCCGGTAGTAAAATTATCAAGCTTAATAGTAACGAAAATCCTTATCCTCCTTCTCCTAAAGTGAAAGAAGTTTTACAAAACTTCGATTGGGAATGGTTACGACGATATCCTAATGCTTCTGCTACCGATTTTCGCAATGCTATTAGCGAAGTTTTGAATGTTCCTGCTGATTGGATAATTGTTGGTAATGGTAGTGATGAAGTGTTGAATTTAATAATTCGCGCTTGTACGGATTCCCATAGAAAAGTCGTTTATCCTATGCCTACCTACATACTTTACCGTACTTTGGTAGAAATGCAAGCAGCCCAAAAAGTAGAAATTGATTATCCACTAGATTATCAATTACCTATAGAAGAATTAATAAAAATCGATGGTGCAGTAACAATTATCGCTACTCCCAACAGTCCATCAGGACATATTGTACCACTAGAAGATTTACGGGAATTAGCAACAAGATTATCTGGTATTTTGGTAATTGATGAGGCTTATGTAGATTTTGCTAATGGTGATGCTTTATCTCTAGTTAAAGAGTTTAATAATGTAATTTCTATTCGTACTTTATCGAAGGGATATTCACTTGCGGGGATAAGATTAGGTTTCGCAATTGCTAATCCTAATTTATTACAGGGTTTGTATAAAGTTAAGGATAGTCACAATATTGATGCTATTGCTTGTGCTGTGGGTGCTGCTGCAATTCGTGACCAAGATTATAAGAATTATTGTGTGGAAAAGGTTAAAATATCGCGGGATAAGTTATCAATAGATTTGAAAAAATTAGGTTTTAAGGTTTGGGATTCTCAGACTAATTTCTTATTAGTTCAACCTCCTCAAGGTAATGCGGAGTATTTATATTTAAGATTGAAAGAACAAGGTATTTGGATTAGATATTTTCCAGAGAAAGGGTTGGAAGATAAGTTACGGATTTCTGTTGGTACGGATGAGGAAAATAAAGTATTAGTTGAGACTTTAATTAAGTTGTTTGAGAGTAATTAAATATGTATTTAACGCAGAGTAACGAAAAGGTTTACGCTGAGTAACGCGGATTTTTTAATTGTCAGTCCATCTCCGTGGACTTTGCTTGTGTAATAGCGGTTTTAACCGCCAATTTAATTTAATTTAATCAACTGATAACTTTGCACTTCACCGATAATACGATGGGGTTGCGATATTGTGGAAGCTTGTTGTTCGCTTATCCAAGCATAACTTGGAGTGGGAAGTTGATAAATTTCATTTACTCGTTTTCCATGCTTTGGAGTATAGAAATTGATCAATACTCCTGTTTTTCCATCAACATTAACGAAATTAATCGCATGATTTTCTAAGATTTGAGCAATTTCAGGTTGTTGTAAAAATGCTTGAAAATCAGGGTTGTAGTTGCTTAAAAAACCGAAATTACCTGTTACCGCTAAAGTCAACCAAGCGGAAATCAACCAAGCTACTATCCAATAACGTGCTGTAATCAAACTTTTCCCAAAACGACAACGAGCAATCCAAATTAAAGGTAATGTTAACCAACCCAAACTCAATACTAAACCAATAGTGGCATAATTGCGGATTTCACCATCGCGATTGCTAATTAAAAAAACTACTATACTTGCTAATAAAATCAGAATACCCAGTGTAGCAAAGCTATAGTTTATAGTTTTTAAAATATGAGTTGATGATAAACGTACTGATGAAAATAAAGGTATATTTGTTATTTCTATTTTTTTTATTTCTTGATTCCAAATTTTCCCTAACCAATTCAATCCAACCGCAGCAAGTAAAGCAATAAATGGATATAAAGAAAGACTGTAATGAGATAAGCGAGTTGAAAAAATACTCAGTTGAATAAATAAAATCAGCGGAAACCCTATTAACAATAATAAATTTTTCTTTGTAGTGCGTTCGCGTAGCGTGTCCGTTAGCAAAGCGTGACGCGATAGCGTCATAGGACAAACATCTTGCTCGCTATTTTTATTCCCATCTTGCCAAATTTTATAACTATAAAGATGAGTTTTTTTAAACTGCAAATTATATTTAGATAAAAAATCATTAATTAATAAACCCGCACCTAATAAACTATGAAATGACCAAGGAAAAGCTAAAAGAGGAATATGCCAAAAATAATAAATCCAGTTATTATTTTCGCGTTCACTTGAACCTTGTTGAATAACAAAATTGACTAACTGTGTAAAACTATCATCGCCAAAACGTAAAGAACTAAGTAGAAGCCAAATTATAGTCGGGACTAATCCTAATAAAAATCCCAGATATAACATCGGATTCCTCAAATGATTGTGGCGGCGATGCTCTAATATTAAATAAGGTAGTAAAGCTATTAACGGAGGAAAAATCATAAAGCTCCTTAATAAGAAGCCAATAGCAAAACTACAACCTGCTATCAAACCCCAAATATAACGATGTTTAAAATCTAATTCCGCTTTTAATAAAGATAAAATTCCTAAAAGTACCACACAAACCATTGGTACATCTGGAGTTCCTAAACGAGAATATTGTAACCAAAGAAACTCTACGCTTAAAATAGCAGCAGCAAGCCAAGCAACGTTTTTAGTTAATAATATTTTGCCTATTTCATATACAATAAATACAGTCAAAATGCCTAATATCATATTTGGTAAACGAACGCTAAATTCACTAATACCAAATAAACTGTAAAAACCAGCGATTAACCAATAAAAACCCGGTGTTTTGTGATGAGGACTTTTCCAAGGATTTATCCAGTCTCCCGAATCATACATTAATCGCGATCGCCAAGCGTAAAGTCCTTCATCATGAGCCATTAAGCTATGATTTCCTATACCTATTAATAATAGTGGTACCATCCAAACCAATAAACTTAAATAAGGAAAACCTGCCCAAGTTAAAAAATTTCGTTTAATAAAAGATAACTTTGGTTTAGATGACATTTGATTAGTAAATATGACAGATAACGAACTTAATTAAAAAAATCGGGTTTTTCCCCTGAAATCTCTGGGAGACATCACAACTGTCATAAAAACCCGATTTCTCTCACCTAGCGTCAACTCTTTTTTTAAAATATGTAAAGTAGTACACCAGGGAATTTTATAATGCTTCGACCAAATCAACGCATGAAGTTAGACGACACCAATGATAAGTTATTTTACGGGCTACCTCGTTTTGTTACCCATGTAGACGAAGGATTTATTCAACAACTTACAGATTTATACCGTCAACGTCTCCAACCCAATACGCGGATTTTTGACATGATGAGCAGTTGGGTGTCTCATTTACCAGAGGAAATGCAATTTACTCATATTGAAGGACACGGGATGAATGCTGAAGAACTAGCACGTAATCCTCTATTTGACAACTATTTTGTCCAAAATCTTAACGAAAATCCCAAATTACCCCTCAAAGACCAAGAATTTGATGCTGTTCTCAATTGTGTTTCCGTACAATATTTACAGTATCCGGAAGCAATATTCAGCGAAATTCACCGCATCCTCAAACCCGGTGGTATAGCAATTATCAGCTTTTCTAACCGAATGTTTTATCAAAAAGCAATTCAAGCCTGGCGCGATAGTAGTGAAAAGGGTAGAGTTGAATTGGTTAAAAGCTATTTTCAATCGGTTCCCGGATTTACTCCTCCAGAAGTAATCATAAATCAATCTTCAGCCCCAAATTTCCTCCAGTGGTTAGGTGCGGGAAGTGGCGACCCATTCTATGCTGTTATAGCTCATCGAAATTAACAGTTAATAAAAAGGTCAAAGGTTCAAGGTTTAAGGTCAAAGGTCAAAGGTTAGAGGTTAAAGGGACATTTGAATACTTTTAAGCTTGTATTTTTTGTTTGGTTAAGAAGTTTAACTGTTGATTAACATACTCAAACGTGATCAAAAAGTAATTTTTGTTTACTCACGTATGAAGTATAAAGGATGAGTCATAAAGTATCAGTTATAAAGTATAAATTGTTAATCCTTTATACTTTATTCGGTCAAACTTAAATTAGGAGTAAAAGATGAATTTTCCCCGTGTGCGTAAGATATTAGCAGCCCTACTTCTTTCGATAATATTACTGACAACAGCTTGCGCTCAACAAGCACCAGGACGTTTCGATCAAGTACAGCAAGAAAGTAGTCAGCAGAAGAAAGGGCAAGCGATTGCTAAAGATGCAACTCAAGGTAGTGAATTTAATAAATTCTTCCCACAAGCATCAGATGGTTATCAGCGAGTTTTTACTCAAGAGAAAAAAGGTTTTGCTGAAGCTAAGTTGAAACAAGATGGTAAAGATGTAGCGGTAATGGCAATTTCCGATACCACCAGCCTACCCGCAGCAGCAGCCAAATTCTCTAATAGCACCAAAAAAATCTCCGGTTATCCAGCAGTAGAAGTTGGGAATACCCAGACAGCGATTTTAGTTAGCGATCGCTATCAAGTAAAAGTATTGTCCCGTAGCCCCTCATTTACAGCTGCCGATAGAGAAGCTTGGATTCAGAAATTTAACCTGAGCGGTTTATCTCGATTAAAAGCATAGTTAACAGTTGACAGTTGACAGTTGATAGTTGACAGTTAGCGGTTACTCAGTAGCTGACGAATTTTAGAGGGAATAGTTGATAGTTGATGGTTATTGGTTGTTTAGGGACTTCCAAAAAATAATTTATCCAATTAACGTAGTGCGTTGGTGTAGCCTGCCCCGGAGGGACATACCGGAAAGCTCGCTACTACAAGCGAGCTTTTCGGCTCGCACTACCCAATATAAAATGGATATTTTTTTATTTGGAAGTTCCTTATCTACTGCCCACTGTCAACTGTCAACTGTCAACTGTCCACCATCCATTTTTTCAGTAATAAATTAAGTAATCAAGGAGCCTACTATCGTGAGCAAACCGATTTTTGAATTGGTTGATGAATTACCAACTAGTGGTTTAACCGTTTCGGTGCTAAATTCACTAGCTGCTATTACCCCTGGTGATTGGAAAAATACAGTTGGTTTTGTCAATACGATTAAAGAAGTCACTGGTGAAAGTGACGAAAGTCTCATACAAACCATTGGGGAACGGGCAATTTATCTTTATAATGACCGTTCTCAAGGATATCAAAAAGGTTTATGGCTGTACCAAACCGTTGATAGAACCGATAAAGCTTTGGGTGCCGCTGCTTTAGCAAATAAAGTAAGTGGAAAAATTCCTTTGTTTGGAGGTTTGATTAACAGATTTACTCCCAAAGCTGATAAAGCCCAAACGATTGATTTATCGATGAAATTAATTGCCGAATTGCTAGCTTTTTGCAGCATCAACGGTATTCCTGGAGATAGCATTGGCGATTTTGTCGCTTCCTTGGCTGAATATAGTGGCGAATCGTACATTCGTATGGTAGGATTAGTCTGCCTTGACGGTTTGATTCCTCTAGGTCCCAATTTTATCCAACTAGCTCAATCTGCACTCAATGGAATGAGTCCTAAAGAATTAGAAGATAATTCTACATTCCAGCAGATTAATGATGCAATTCCTGGTAATAGTTCCGAAGGTAAACTTAACTTTATCGGTTCCAGTTTTGATTCTGTCAAAGGTTGGATGAGTAATACTGTATCGTCGAATAATTTGACTCCACAAAAAGTTGCGAGTCAGTTGAATAGTTTTGTTGATTTTGCTGACGATAAGTTAGATTATCTTGCTGCTTTCCTCGATCTCAGCACCAATTACTTTGAGCATACAGGTACCCAAACCCTTGCCAAACGCTTGATTGAACGGGCTGTAGCCGAAATTTAGCTTCTTGATTTTTTAGGTAATTGGTAATAGTTTTTATTACTGATTACCTACTATTAAAATTAGATTTTCAACAAAAATAAAATTCTCATAAAATTCTTTGAAAAAAGTAAATAAACAAGCATTCAGTAACTTACTAAATGTTTAATTTCTACTCTCAAAATGTTACCGAAAATCGATATGATAATTTGATTCAGCATTTTGTTGGAGAGAATTTAATTCATTCAAATGAATCAGCATCATATCGAAGTAACGGTTTCAGTAGATAATTTCAAAAGTAATATTCGCCATATTCGCGATCGCGTTCAACCTGCCCAACTGTGTGTAGTCATGAAAGCCAATGCTTACGGACATGGTTTGCAGCAGTTAGCACCGACAGCAGTGGTAGCAGATGCGGACTATATCGGTATTTGTACTAATCCAGAAGCAGCAATTATTCGTGAGCTAGGCTTCGATGTAAAACTATTGCGGTTGCGAATGGGTTTACCTGAAGAATTGCAAGAATCCATTGACTCACTGAACATTGAAGAACAAATAGGAACCATCGAAGTTGCTAATTATCTTTCAGAAGCAGGAGTAAAACGTGGTAAAAAAATTCCCGTACATATCAACATTGATACGGGAATGGGTAGAAGTGGTTTTTTTTGCAATCAAATAGAAGAACTCAAAAAAGTTTGCGGACTTCGTGGAATTGATATTGTTGGTATGATGACTCACTTTGCTAGTTCCGATGGAAAAGATTTAGGGTTTACTCAATATCAGATCGAGCAATTTGAGAAAGCACGTGAAGCTCTGAAAAATTACGTATCTCACAACGTATTAACTCACACTCACAACAGCGCGGCGACAGTACGTATAAGTAATCAAAGTAACCAGTTAGTAAGAGTCGGAGCAGCCTGTTACGGGGTGAGAACTTCCCAGGATTTTGAAAATCCACCCGAACTCAAACCCGTAATGTCAGTAAAAACCAGGGTAGCACAAGTAAGAAAAGTACCCAAAGGTAAAACCATCGGTTATGGTAGCTTATTCACAACTCAACGGGATAGTTTAATTGCATCCTTACCAGTAGGGTTTGGTGAAGGTTATCCCCGTTCGTTCTTTAATAAAGGTATTGTGCTAATTAAAGGTCATCGTTGTCCCGTAGTCGGACGAGTATCGTTAAATATCACCACAGTAGATATTACCGACATTCCAGAACCAGTAGAATGGGGTGATGAAGTAGTATTAGTGGGAACCCAAGGTAAAGAAGAAATTACCTTCGAGGAACTTGCAGATAAATTTGCCAGTGTCCACACCGAAATCAACTTGATGGCAGGTTTTATGAATCGGGTTAGTTACGTTTAATCAGTTATCAGTTATCAGTTATCAGTTGACAGTTGACTTCTCCTTGTCTCCTATCTCCCCATCCTTTACCTTCAGAAGTCTTTCTTTTTAGAGGCTTCGGCAGCTGTTATTACTGATTTACGGCTTTTCCAGTATCCAGGTTCTCGGCTACAGTGCATAACTGCTAAAATAAGAATGTAATCTTGCTCAATTGCGTAAAGAATTCCATAAGGAAATTTACGTGTCATACACCGCCGAACATCTTCGTCGATCGCAATGTACCGAGTAGGTGATTCTTTAATCCGGTAGACTGCATCCTCAATAGCATCAATGAATGCCTGGGCTATATCAACCCGTTGTTCTGTATAATATTGAACAGCTTGAGCATATTCCGCAAGAGCTTCAGGATGAAACACGTACTTCATTATTCCAGCAACCGTCTCACTTGCATTAAAGCTTCTTCTCCTGGAATGGGTTGAATAGAACCATTACGAACCTCATCTCGTCTTTTTTTCGCTTCGGTAGTCCAAGCTTTCTGAACAGTTACATCCGTATCAAATTCTAGGCTTTCGACCAATTTTTCTGCTAGAAGCGCTCTAGACATACTAGGGAGAGCTAGAAGTTCTTCTGTTAGTTGCTCAATTGACCGCATAGAACCTCACAAAGTAATAAATAAAGTCATAAATATTGTTTATATTTTAACAAAATAGGCAATTCAAATTTTCTCTCCCCGTGGACAGTGGACAGTTGACAGTTGACTTCTCCTTGTCCCCTTGTCCCCTTGTCCCCTTGTCCCCTTGTCCCCTTGTCCCCTTGTCCCCCATCCCCTTGTCCCCTTGTCCCCCCATCCCCTTGTCCCCCCATCCCCTTGTCCCCATCCTTTAATTTGGTAACTTCAAATTCGCGACAATTGCATTTAAATACGGTTCAAACACCGACAAATTTTCCAAACTTTCAAACTTACCAGATGTTAAATCGGGAGCGAAAGCAGTGTTAATTAAATAAAGCGCTTTACCATCAAAAGCCACATAACCTGTATGCTGCTCGTATACTCCACCCTTTTGTTTGAGCCCAGTAAAACCGTAACGTACTCCTTCTAGCTTGCCAACTTGTGCTTTCTGGAGTGGATAAGCAGAAAACAAGATATTATCCGCAGTTTTGGCTGTTTTCAACTTATCCTCATAAATATATTTACGACTTTTAGCTAACTCTGTGTAACGATTTGTCACCCAAGAATTAAGTACTGTAGCCAACTGTGTAATATATTTAGGATTTTGATAATTGACATTGGAATTAACTGGAATACCAGCATCAAGCAGCATCTGTTGAAAATTAGGCTGTTCTTCTAAAGGTAAAATTTTGATTTCCACCGTACCCAAAGGTTTGCCGTTTCCAGAGACACATAGTAAAGAACTATTATTTTGCTTACAAGGATTAATTTTCCAACCAGGTGGAAGGGGAGCTTCTTCTATGGAATTTTCCCAAATATTAATTCCAGCGGATTGTGTACTGACTAAAGTTGAAGTTGGTGTTTTCATCGAACTTGCTTCTGAGTGTTTATCCCCAGAAAAATAAGAAATACCAGTTGCAACACCAACAGGAATTAGTATAAAACCCAGCAATACATGATATACCCGTATCATTTTACTTAAAAATCAAAATATAACGTAAAAAATAGGTCAAAGGTTAAAGGTTAAAGGTCTATATGTTATCGATTAGAAATAAATAACTGTCCACCCTTCGGCTTCGCGAGTGGGTTAATTGTCAACTGTCAACTGTCAACTGTCAACTATCCACTGTCAACTGATTTAAAAATCCGTAGTTCCTAAAACGGTTTCATCTTCGATATCATCATCTAATTCTAAAGGTGAACTTGGCTCCCCTTCTACGCTTTCAATTTCTCCTATGGAGGGGATTTGATCAAATGCGATTTCGGTTTGTTCTCCTGTATCTGTATCATATGGTTGTGATTGATACGATAGTAAACGTTGAAGTTCCTCAAATTTATCTAAAGAAAATACGGCACCATTTATGAGAGCAGTTTCTTTGTGAGCCTCTGCAATCATAGCTTGAAATAAACAAGCGTTGGAAAGATTGACTAAATCCAGATTTACTCCTAATAGGTTAGCACCTGTGAGATTAGCACCAGTAAGTTTAGCATTTGTGAGATTTGCGTTTGCCAAATTAGCACCTGTTAAGTCGGCACCAGTTAGGTTTGCATCTGCAAGATTTGCACCTACTAAACAGGCATTTTTTAGCTGAACATTTGATAAATTTGTATTAGTAAAATTGACTTGGGCTAATATTGCTTGTGTTAAATCGGCTTTTGATAAGTTGAGGGATGTCAAAGATTTTTTACCAATTCGTACTCTTGCAATGTCTTGGTGGAAAACTGCTGTTTTAGCAATCAATTTTACTAATGCTTGGGGTTGGAATTCTGTTAATAAAGTTGGATTTCCGCAAGGTGAAAAAGTTAGTGTAGTTTCTCGATAGCAAGCACTTAGTAATAAAAATACATTTATTCCTACTGCTGCATTTACCTGTTCTACATTTACAGGGTTTTGTAGTTGTTTAAAATTAGACCAAGCTTGATGTGCTATTCCTTCATCTAACCAACGTCCTCGACAGTAAGCATACCAAAATGGTTGCAAGCGATTGCATAATAATTCAAAGTAGAATTTATGTTTTTGTTCTCGTCGTAATCCTTCAATCACGAGTTCTTCGATTTCTGCGGTAAGGATACCGTAACCTAATAAATTATAAAGATGTTCAGCGATGCTTTGGGGAGAATCTATGGTAAATTCCATTTCCCCGTAACTATTGCGATCGCGTTTTGTTAAAAGTTTTAATTGACTAATTATTGCTTTAGCACAAAGGTATTCTCCCAAGTGAGAGTGAGAGAATTTAGAGTGAGAAAATTTAGAGTCAGAGAATTGGGCATAGGAAAATGCTTTAAAATAAAATGCTGATGGTTGACTAAAATCATCCGTTAAATTAGTCTTTTTCTTCCCGGATAATAAAATTTGTAATGTTACAGATTGGATTTCATTACGTAATTCTGGGGACTGAATATGTGTGGAAACCATACTGGATGAATAACCCAATAACCATTGATCAAGACCCTCGTAAATTTTCCATAATACTGTAGCATTATTTGTAATTTGAGGATTGGTTGCTAGTTGTAATATTTCCTCATCAAGTAATTCATTGCGGTGTAAAACTGCGAGTAAATATAAAGTTAAAGGATGGCGGACAAATTCTGCAAGTAAAAAGTGAGAGTTTTGAGAAAAAGCCTTATTTGTTTTCAATAATGTAAACAAGTTTTGAGCAACAGTCATCGACTGGACTTTTGATAAATTTGCAAACCACTGCTTCCATTCATCTTGTCCCCAAGGTTGAATTTTAATTCGCTGTAATTTTGATGCTGCTTTAATCGCGATATCTTGTAAAACCCAACTTTGGCTGGTCAAAATAATTTTGTGCCTTTTCTCCCGTTGAAACTGAAATAATTGCTGGATAAAGATGGGTTTAAATGTATTAAAATCAGACAATTCATTTAATCCATCAAGTATTAATAAATATTTATGATGAGCAACCGTGAGCCAATCAGATAAGTTTATTCTGTAGTTATTTCTCAAAGCAGATTCAAGAGTTTCTAAAAAAGTTTCTCCTTCTTCAATATCACTGAGATTAATTAGAACGGGTATCCAATCTGGGTAGAACTTCCGCGCTACTCTTGCAGCGAATATTTGACAAAAACTGGTTTTCCCATAACCACTATCTGACTCAATTACAGTAATTGTGTCCAAATCTTCTAATTGGGAAACTACCCACTTCATTAAATCCACTGGCTGATGATTTCCCTTAAATGGGATACCTTTCGGTGGAACATATATATCCTTGAGAGAAAATGATTCTATTAACAGCGGTTTACCGAGTTGTTTAATTAAGCTGGCTCGATATTTTTCTTTGTTACAATCAATTTTATCCTCCGAATTCCCATGAATTTCCGTAGTTCTTAACTCAAGAGAATTTCCTATTTTAAAAAACTTTTGTAACTGAGCCAAAGTTATATAATTTTCGCTAACAACTACAATCAAATGTCCCAAAATTTTATGTTCTAAACGTCGAATAATCAATTCTGCTTCTGCTTTTGGAACGGTATTTCCAACTAACCAAGCTACAGCAATATGATTAATCTGCTGTACAAAAGAAGAATGAACAACCTTGTGTAACGCTTCTTCCGCTTGTACATCGGTCAGTTTTTCACCCCGGAAAATTTTGATCAGAGCTTGCAAATGCTCATCCCGTAAAGGTTTTATCAAACCATTCCCAAATAAATTCTCCCCTTGTCCCCTTGTCCCCTTGTCCCCTTGTCCCCTAGTCCCCTTGTCCCCTAGTCCCCTTGTCCCCCCATCCCCTTGTCCCCCCATCCCCCCATCCCTTTGTCCCCTTGTCTCCCTACCCTTGGGTAACAAAATCCTCTCCAACCAAATCCGGGAGAGACTTTCTTCCTCGATGAGAACTTCTTCTAACGCTTGTAGATAAGCAACTTGAAAAGCTAACCAAGTAGCTTCATTACGTTTAAAAGGCTTAATTTGTCCCAATAAGCTCAAAATACTCTGTGTTAACCGAGCAAATACACCAACTTCATCCCAAACCACCCCTAAAGGAAGTTCCAGAACTTCTGCTAAAGTACATATATCAAATGGTAGGGGGCTTCTAACTTCCATATCCCGAATTATTCGCAACACTACACCCGTTATTTGTGCTTGCGAAAACTCTTTTATTTTGCTTATTTCGATATAGTTTTCTACCAACCAATGTCGAATAATCAAGTTCATTTAAATACTCAGTCGATGTAAAAGTTAAGAGTTAGGAATTAAGAGTTAGGAGTTAGGAGTTAGGAGTTAAGAGTTAGGAGTTAGGAGTTAGGAGTTAGGAATTAGGAATTAAGAGTTAGTAGCACCGAAGTTAATAAATAATTATCTCCCCCCATCCCCCCATCCCCTTGTCCCCTTGTCCCCTTGTCTCCTTGTCTCCTTGTCTCCCCATCCCCACCTCACGAAACCATCGAGGTACATCTACATACTTCATCCTTTGTACAAAAACTATGAGCGATCGCCCTATAAAATTATTGTTAATTGATTCTGATCCGATTTTTAGATTGGGATTACGTCAAACTCTCGAAGAATTCCCGGAATTGCAAGTTGTAGCAGAAGCCGAAACTTACACCAGCGCATTGCAAATTTTAGCAGAATTAGCACAGATTGACCCCAATCGAGTAAATTTGGTAATTTTAGAACCAGATAACAATCGTTCTGCAAATCGCCAAGAAATGGGTTTACAACTGATTAGACAGTTGAAAAACCAATACCCAAATTTACCCATTTTACTTTTGTGTCACATTCTCCAACCCGGAATGCTTATAGCTTTAAAAGCTGCGGGAGTAAACGGTTATTGTCCCAAGGGTACACCCGTTTCGGAATTAATTGTTGCCATGGAACAAGTTGTACAAGGAAATTCTTATTGGGTTAATCAAATCCAAGAATTAGCAGAATGGGAAAATGGAAAAATTCAGCGGAACAAAGGTAAATATCAAAACTCCCTAATTAATAAATTACGCAATAATTTGCACGGTTCGGGAATTAATTATATCAAAACTAGCTTGAAAGAAGTTACCACAGAACTGCAAATTCCCGGATTAACATTACTAAATAAAGCTATATTAGCAGGAAGACGAAGAGAACTAATTGCAGCACAATGGTTACTCGATAATTTATTCGATTTATCACAACCGCAACAGCAACCCGCACAAAATTCTTTTACTCCTGCCACTGAATTCCCATCATCCAAACTAGATAGCTCTATTATCGTCCGAAACTCTACAAGCAATCCTTTAGCTCCCCCTTTACTCAGCCCCAGAGCTTTACAAGCAACATTATTTGCATCTTGTATTAATAAACTTCAATTCAGTTTACAAAATGTTACCGATATTCCTTTAGAAATAGATATTTTAAGAGAAGATAAAAAACGAGAATTACTTTATTTACTACTACAAAAATTTGCTGATTCTCTTGATGAATTACGAAATTCCGAAGTAGAAATTAATCGATTAAATGAAATAAAATATATTTTATTATCAGATATATGGCAAGCAGCTATCAAAGATTTTTTTGGTAAATTCACCAGAATAAAAGCAGCAGGTATTGAATTAGAAATTGTCAATATCTTATTAGAAGATGCCGTGATAGTACAAACAGGAATTATTAACAAAATTCCTTTAATCACCGAATTATTATCCTATTTAATATTTCAAACAGAATTAAATATAGACAATACATCTTATTTACCAGGTAGCGAAGAAGCCAACGAACACGCTACGATGATATTAGAAAATATGCTGATTCATCTCGCTAACGCTGTAATGCAGCCATTACTAAATAGATTAGCAGATACAGAAATTATCAAAAAAGATTACTATAACCGCCAATTAATTTCCACCAGAGAAATCGAACGCTTCAGAAATGATTTATCCTGGAAATATCGCTGGCAAAATTATGTCGGAGAAGCTCAAAAAATATTCGAGAGTCGTTACGAATTATTCGTTCTTGCACCTCGCGGAATTGCCAAAGTGTTTGTATATGCACCCCGCAACAACGAATTAGTAGAACTCGGAGGAATCCCTTTAGTAGTAACATTATTACTAGAACTTCGAGATGCAGCCACACCTCGTTTACAATCCTTATTATCCTTTTTAGGTAACGGCGTAGTTTTCGTTCTCACCCGTATAGTTGGTAGAGGAGTTGGTTTAATCGTTCGTGGTATTCTTCAAGGTATTGGTACAGCTACTTTACCCGATAAGAAGAGTAATCGGGATTAAAGGGACAAGGGGACAAGGGGACAAGGGGACAAGGGGACAAGGGGACAAGGGGACAAGGGGACAAGGGGACAAGGGGACAAGGGGACAAGGGGACAAGGGGATGGGGAGATGGGGGGATGGGGAGATGGGGGGACAAGGGGATGGGGAGAGGGGGGGATGGGGAGACAAGGGGACAAGGGGATGGGGAGAGGGGGGGATGGGGAGACAAGGGGACAAGGGGACAAGGGGATTAGGGGACAAATTAACTGTCCACTGTCCACTGTCAACTGTCAACTGTCAACTGTTCCGATTTCGTAAAAAGTGAAAAACACTGTCCCAAAAATCTTGCGATCGCGAATTTTCTAATCTTTGTTTTTTCCACTCTGATGCTGTTTTTTCGATTATTTCTGAAAAGCTGGAATAAACTGGAGATAAATTAGCTAATTTGTCAATTTTAATTTTTTCACTCATCGCTAAGGCAATTATATTGATTAATTCTCTTGCTTGAGAACCGAATATTGATGCTCCTAAAATTTCACCGTTGCGACGAACTATAATTTTACAAATACCTGTAAATTCATCTGTCAATTGAGCAGTTGCCAATGTTTTAAAATACTGTCGCAAAACTAAAATTTCATCTTTAGCATATTTATTTTTAACTTGTCTTTCTGTGAAACCAACTTGCGCTAACATCGGTTGAGTCAAAATTCCCCAAGGAATAATTTGATAATTTATTTCATCTCTAGGGAAAAACAAAGCGTTTTTTATCGCAATTCTCGCTTCGTAATCAGCAATATTTGGTAAATTATAACCACCAATCACATCCCCACAAGCATAAATTCGATGATTGGTTGTTTGTAGTTTTTTATTAACTAATAAACTGCGAGAATTATATTTCACTCCCACAGCAGCTAAATTTAACGATTCGATCAAAGGTTTTTCTGCAACAGCTACTAATATTTCATCGGTTTCGATGGCTGTATTTCCTGCTTGTAGCCATTTTTTATCTTCAATTAACCGAATTTGACTTACGGTAGTTTGCGTAAAAACTCGTATACCATCAACTTCTAACTGTGCTTGTAGTAACTGAGCAATTTCTGGGTCAACCGGATAAATAATATAAGGATTATTAACTATAAACGTAACCTTGTAACCCAACCTCGCTAAAACTTGAGCAATTTCCACACTTTGGGGTGTACCACCAAGAATTACCCAGTTTTTCGGCGGCTGGGAACCACCTAGAACCTGCCAAATATTCGATAATGTCAAAAACCCCGTTTGCTGCAATCCCTCGATTTCTGGAACCGCTGGAACCGAACCTGTAGCCAGTAAAAAATTACGTGCAGTTAACTTACGGTTATTAACAACAAAACTTAAACTTAAATTTAAATTTAAACTTAAATCTGGTGAAGCTTGAAAACAGCCGCTACCAACAATAACATCAACTCCTTGAGCCGCTAAAAAAGCCGGTGAAAGCTGTTCTCGAAGATTTGCAGTTACAGCAGAACCCCACAGCAGCGCTTTTTTTAAAGATACTTGATATTCTTGTTCCCCATCACTTTGAGTAAAAACACCAAATCGAGTTAAATCATTAATTTTACTAACAAACTGACTAATTTCCCCAATACCTTGAAGTTGAATCAAATCATAACGAAATTGCGGTTCAACCAAAGCAACCTTTGCTCTTCGTTGAACAGCTTTTAAAGCAGCCTTCCGCCCGGCAAGACTACCACCAATAATCACGATATCGTAATCAAAAGACATTAAGGATTAGTTGACAGTTGACAGTTGACAGCGGTTGTTGCTTGATGGTTGGTTGTTGGTTGATAGTGGTTAGTCGTTGGTTGTTGATTGATAAGTAGCTGGACAAAAATATTTGTGTCCGAAGCGTTCGCGTAAGCGTGCGCGTTGGCGAAGCCGCCCTGAAAGGGCTAGCGCTTACGACAGCGAAGCAGTCACCCGCAATGACAAATATACAATTAATTTTTTCTAAGTACTTAGTGGTTGGTTGTTGGTTGATGGTTGATAGTGGTTAGTTGTTGGTGGTTGGTGGTTGATGGTTGGTTGTTGGTGGTTGGTGGTTAGTGGTTGGTTGATGGTTGTTGGTTGTTGGTTGTTGGTGGTTGGTTGATGGTTGATGGTGGTTGCTTATTGGTTTTTCTAATAACTACTGTCAACTGTCAACTGTCCACTGTCAACTGTCAACTATCTCCCTTATCCCTTGTAACAATCGCTGATTTTCGGATTCTAAGCGTACTGCTACGCGAAAATAGCGATCGCCTAATTCGGAAAAACTTAAACAGTCGCGGATCAGGATTTGATGGTGCTTAAGTAATTTGTGTTGTAACTCTGAAACCGAATGCCTTGACTCTACTAATAAGAAATTAGCGGCACCTTCAAGCGGCTGCAAGCCTGGGATATCGGCTAAAGCTGTAAATAAATCATTTTTCGCTTTTGGTAGCCATTCCCAGGTCTGCTGCTGAAATTCTTTGTCCTCTACCGCCGCGATCGCCACAGCTACAGCTAAAGAATTTACTGACCAAGGATCGCGCCAATTTTGCCATTTCTGTAAGCGCTCTGGATGAGCAATGGCATACCCCAAGCGCAATCCAGGAATACTATAAAATTTAGTCAAGGAACGCAATATTACTAAATTAGGATATTCCTGCACCACATCAATTAGGCTTTGTTGCTCCGAAGGATGCAGAAAATCCATAAAAGCTTCATCCACTACCACTAAAGCAAATTCTTTGAGGTAGGGTAATATTGCATCCCGCGTAAATAATTTTCCCGTAGGATTATGGGGATTGTTCAACAATAATCCTTGGTCTTTTGTCGTAGCTTTTTTGTCAAGAATCAATGACAAATTCGGTTTAATCAACGACATAGGAAACTCCAACACTTTAGCATTGAATGCTTTCAAAGCTCGATAGTAGTCGCCAAAGGTTGGAGTTATCAGGACTGTCGCGGCAACTTCTGCTAACTCCCGACCTGCCCAAGTCAGTAATTCTGCTGAACCGTTACCCGGCAAAATAAACTCAGGAGGCAGGTTGTGAAAGCGACCCAGAACTTGTTTTAATTCGCTGTAATCTGGGTCTGGATAGTGCCGTATATTACCCAAATTGGACTTGATAGCCAAAGCAGTACTATCGGTAGGTCCCAAAGGGTTAATACTGGCAGAAAAATCCCAAATAGCATCACGGGGACAACCAGCTACCGCTGCTGCCCAAGCTAAATTTCCCCCGTGTTTCGGTTGCCGCATCAAAAAAAGGTTTAGTAATTCAAGAAAGCTTACTCTTTTGGGGGAGCAACTCTTTCTCTAAAGAGTTTACCAGCGGAGAAAGCAGGAACCTTCGTTGCTGGAATTTCCATTTTCTCATTAGTTTTGGGATTGCGTCCTTCCCGTGCTTTACGCTCGCGAGATTCAAAAGAACCGAATCCTACTAGCGTGACTTTATCGCCGGAAGAAACGGCTTCAACGATAGTCTCTAAAGCAGCGCTTAAAACTGCGTCGGCTTGCTTCTTGGTGACGCTAGCCTTTTCAGATACAGCATCAACTAATTCACCTTTATTCATGTCAAACTCCGTGTCGGTTTACTGTGCGTTTGGGTGCAGACACCCCTGATGTATCCTTGCTTGCATCCTTGGAAAGGAGATTGTTAAAAGTCCTGCTTTTTGAGTATTTATGCTTAAAACCGCCGTAACTCCCATCAGCTAGACTTTTCAATGAATCATTCTAAGGTGTTGTAGCCCTAAGTGGATACATAAAACGATTATTTTATATAGTTTTCAGGATTTTTCATATCCAAAGCGGAATTTTTGTACTCAAAATATTATGCTCAAAGCTACAAGTTTCCAGATGAGATGCTTTGTTTAAAGGGTAACAGCCGAAAAAACTATGGCTAGCGATAGGGGGAGTAAAGCTGGTAGGATAAACAGCCAAAAACAAGATTTTAGAGCCAATACAGAGAACAAATGTTTTTCTCAGAAGCTAATTATGATGATTTTTTTGTTTACACATATTTTTCCTGTTTTCTGTTAATTCCCCATCGATCTAGGTTTAAAATTTTTTATCTAATTAATTACAAAAGTAAAACTTTAGTTATAAGTTTTGTAAAGTTTTGAGTTATATGAGTTACTTTTAGATTTTGCGATAGCAATTAGGCAGCAAAATTTATTGTTAATAGTATTTTTCCTCATGTAGAGACGTAGCACTGCTACGTCTCCATATCTTGCGGAATGACGCAAAAGCCCCGTACATCAAAAATTTTGTATAAACTTGTATAAAAAATATTAATCAAATAAACAGAAGTCGGGTTTTTCTAAAAAATCTAATATTTCATAGGTAGTGCGAGCATCTTGCTCGCTTGAGACATCTAGCGAGCAAGATGCTCGCACTACCATTATTAAATAAATTATTTTTTGGAAGTCCCCAACATAAAACAACCTTTATAAAAATCCGACTTCTCACCCAAGGGAAAAGTGTCCGATAAACACTGGTTTGTCCGCAAACGGATGGAGACGTAGCAGTGCTACGTCTCTACATGGATTTGGGATTTTTAACAAATTAATTTAATTCTGAGGCAACTTCAACCCGCCATTCTGCAACATTCTGCGTACTTCCGGACTGGGTTTGTAATTGTAGCCGTAAGAAGAATTTTGGGAGTCATCCATAACTTGGGGTGTCAGCAATACGATTACCTCATTACGCTGATTATTCTTATTTGTTCTTCTAAATAGCGAACCAATGATGGGAATATCTCCCAAGATGGGTACTTTTGACACATTTATGCGGTCGGACTCCTGAATGATACCGCTGAGAATTAACGTCTGACCATCGCGCAAGCGGACTAAACCAGAAGTAAGGGAGCGTGTAGAAACCAAAAATATTCTTTGACTTCCATTACCTGTATTAATATCTGCTGGCGCTTGAGGAGATGAGACTCTAGGAGCTACCGAGAGAGAGACAAAGCCATTATCATCAATTCGATCCACTTTCACAGCTAAAGTTAAACCTACAGTTTCTTTATCAGCTGTAACCGTTTCTGTAGAAGTACCGTCACCACGAGTTATTTCCCTCCTAATATTGCCCACAACTTCTTGAGTCAAGCTTACATCAGCAGTCTGACCTTCTTGCACAATTAATGTTGGGTCGGTCAAAATCTTAGCGTTACCACTAGTGACTTGAGTTTGTAAAGAAGCAAGAAAACGCTTAGGGAATTGAAATAAAGTTGGCAGAGAAGCTGTAGCTGTACCGAGAGTTCCTTGTGTAACACTTGGATTACCATCCTCATCAAAGGTAACTATGTTATCCGTTGCAGGATTAATGTCAGAAAAACCTGGCTGTAGAGGATTCCCATTAGCACCAAAAGGCGGAATTGGTTCAAAAAAGTTCCCAGTTCCTGTGTTTTGTGTTCTAAAAGTATTACCATTCTGATCTACTACTATCGTACCTGGGACAGTTCCCGGAATACCTACAGAATTATTTGGATCGAAAAAAGGTGATCCTGTAATTGGGTTCTCGATGACAGGTGTAGAAGTTACGCTATTTAGCGTTTCAGCATTAGTAGGTGGTCTTACACCACCAAAATTAGCAGCCGCTGAACCACCACTAACATTAAAGAAGTTGTCAGCAACCCCGAAAGAAAAACTAGTGTTAATGTCTTTTGTTTTTAAGAGGTTGACATCAACAATCTTAACGTTAACTGCTACTTGACGACGGCGAATATCAAGCTGAGTTAGCTGAGACATAGCTATCTCTATGGTTCTAGGGTCGCCGATTAAGGTAACAGAGTTAGTCCGTTCGTCTCCTAATGCTTGTAAACCTCTAAGCAATGGGCTTGAGTCTTTATAGTCAATGCGTTGAGTTTCGATTTTAGTTTCTGTAGTAGTTTGAGTCTGGGTAATAGGAACTGCTGTTTGACTTACGGGTACAGCAGTCACTGATGTCACCTGACGCTCTCTACCAACGGCGGTTTCCGCACCTAAACCGACCAAAAAGTTGAGCGCGACACCAACGGAAACCTGATTGAGTCGCATACTCCGCATTACGGTATCGCGGGTGGAATTCGGTAATTTAGTACCGACAAAAATAGTCCTACCGCTACGGTTCGCTTCTAATCCACTCAAACGCAAAACGTAGTTAAATACGTCTTGCACTGGCTCGTTTTCAATATCCAAAGAAATTGTCGGTCCATCGGCTCCACCACCCGCAGCAGCAGCACCTTCTCCTCCTTCAGCTTTTGCACCTCCTGCGGTATAAGCCAAGTTCAAATTCGCAGCCCGTGCCAAAAGTGACAAAACTTCGCGTACTGGTGCATCTCTCAACACCAAACGAGGTACACGCTGTTCAGTCCCTAAATCGATGACGCTCGGTGAAGCATCGGTGTTAGACACTGCGATATCTCCTACCGGGGGAGCGACTGCTCTGGGTAAGAATGGAGGAGCCTGATTCATCGATTGTCCTGGACCTGCTGGTGGTGCGGGAGTAGCCTCAAGGTTGACTTGGGGGTTGGGTGCGGGACTCGATTGGGCTATTTGATTATTTTGTGGGGATTGAAATTCTATCGATTGCGATTCTTCTGAGGCGCTACCCGTTCCCGGCATCAAAGCAAAGGTAAGTCCGTTTTGGTTTCGCATCACGGGTTTGGTTTCGGGAGCGTTACCCGTCCCTGTTATTATCACCCGGACGCTATTTGCATCAAGTTGACTCATAGAAACGGAAGCAATTCCATCTGTAGGATTATCTTGACGAAAGGTATTACCTTGTGGTATAAGCAACTGAGTGTTGATGATATCAGCTACTAAAGTGTTACCTCTTTTAGTGGTAAAAACTTGAGGACGAGTACCATCAGAAGTTTTTAAAACCAGATTTACACCACCGTTAACTGGGTCTAGTTTGACTCCAGTAATTTTGGTCGCCGATTGAGCCCAAGCTGGCTGACTTACTAACAATATAGAGACAGCGGTTCCAAATATAAAATTACTACCGTGAATTTTTTTCACAGTTGATTCCTCACTTTTAATATTAAAATTTGATAGTTGATGGTTGATAGTTGATAGTTGATGGTTGATAGTTGATAGTTGATAGTTGATGGTTGATAGTTGATGGTTGATAGTTGACGGTTTAACTACTACTCAATTACATTAGTTTTGCTGAGTTAAATATTTGTAGTGCGAGCATCTTGCTCGCTATTGGCTAGCGAGCAAGATGCTCGCACTACCTTAACCCATCATAATTAATGAAATAGACTGCTAACTGCTAACTACTAACTACTAACTCCTAACTCCTAACTCCTAACTTTTTATTGCGCTTCTTCTTGTTTTGCAGCAGCAGCAACTTCTTGGGGATTCATTGGGACTAAGGCTTCTAATTTGAATGTTGTTGTGATTGGTGTAGGTCCGGTTCGACGTGGTTTTCCTTCTTCGATAACTTCGGGTTGCAATGTTGATTGATAATCTTTTACTAATAACAATGGTTGCAAACGTTCGATGTTCCGAAGAATTGCTTGGGTTTGTTCGTAGGTACCGCTAATGGCAATTTCAGTGGTGTTACGTTTTAGTTTACCGTCAACTAATGTTCCTAATGAACCATCATCTACTGGTTGTGTTCCTTCAGATGATGGAGTAAATTTCTGTAATTTGGCTTTGACTGAATTGCTACTTAATTGAGCATTTCCTGCTTCTACTAAGCGATTTAAATCTATTAACAAAGTGTTTAATGTTTTTTCGTTGGCAAATACAGCTAATACTTGTGATTGTTGGGTTTTGGCTTGGGCTAATTCTGCTTTTATTTGATCAATATTTTGTAAGCTAGTTTTTTTCTGTTCAATTTGTGATTCTAATTCTTGTTGTTTATTTTGCTTTTCTCCAAAGTTTTCCCAAGCTGGCATGACAAAGTTTAATAACATATAACTGGCTCCGGCAATTCCTAATACTCCAATTAAAACACCGCTAATTATTGGGGTAAAACTAATTCCAAATATGACGGGATAAGCTGAAGATTCTTCAAACTCTCCTCCACCTTCAAAATTCATTTCATCACTAAAGGTCATTTTTGAAAGACTCCCGTTCTTTGCAGACTGCGAATTCTCGCTACTAATCCCACTGTGCCTTTTTGTTCTAATTCCCGCATTAATTCGGAAGCTGGAACTTCGCTCAACTGGGATACAATGGTGTATTTAACTATTGGAGGAACTTTTACTGTTACTCCTTCTGGAAGCCCTTGAGGTATGGGAGAATCAGCCAATTCTGCTGTGACGATTTTTCCTTCTCCTGATTTGAAAAATGGAGATTGTTGTAAGGAAAGTAAGAAGTCATTGACATCATCAAACGACCGAGCAGAACCGCTGATTTCTATTCCTCCGGCAGAATTTGATGTTGATTGACCTTCTGCTACAGTTTCTGGTGCTGTTTGCTTGACCGTTTCAATTCGCACACTCGCAGGAATGCGATCGCGCACTACTTGTAACATTGCTGACCAAGGTCGAATCTGGTCAAAAACGCTGACTAAGGCTTGGGTTTCGGTTTTAATTGCGTCTGTTTGCGCTCTGATCTGTTTGATGTCTCCTAGTTTTGCTTCTAATTGTTGATTTTCTTGCTCTAATAGCACAATCTTCTCATCGAGACTGGCATTTTGAGCTTGGACAAACCACAAAGCTGTGCCTAATAAAGCGGGAAAAAATACGGCTACCGCAACACCAATAAAAATCGGTGTCTTACTTCCAGCAGGCAATGAAGCCTTAGTTGGTTTATTATTTCCACCACTTTGCTTCTGATGACCTGGACGGTCTTTGAGAAAGTTAATATCTAAGCTATACATTTTGTCTATACCTCCCGCATTCCTAGCCCTAGTACTGTCCCTAAACCAGGACGTTGTACGAAGGGATAATCTTTATCGTCTACTTGCAAGGAAAGAGCCTGTACAGGGTCTATTTGGGTAGTAGGTAAACTCAGCCGTTGTTTAAAAAACTCATCTAGCTGTATAAGCCCACCTCCGGGACCTGCAAGTAATATCTGCGCTATCTCCAAATCTTGACTTTGATTTAAGTAAAAATCTATAGAACGACGCAGTTCATCAGTAAGTTCACCTAATACTCTCAACATAGCTGCCATTCCAGGATTGACCTCGGTAACACCCGTTTTTCCACCTTCCATGCTCGTCGCTGGTATAGTCATTCCCTCCAATAGTTCCATGTCTCTAGATGCAGGTAAATTCATGGCTCTAGACAGGGCTGCTTGCATTTGCTCTGTGCCAATAGGAACGGTACGGGAAAACTGCGGAACTCCGTTAACAACGATCGCAATTTCTGTACTATCAAACTCTATGTCTACTAATACCACCGCTTCTTGTGGACCAAATTGCCGCAGTTGATCGCGGATTGTCCGAATCAGAGAAAAACTACTAATCTCCAAAACATCAACCTGCAATCCAGCCTGTTGAAAGGTACTTACGTAAGTATCGATTAGGTCTTTACGGGTTCCAACTAAAAGTACCTGTACCTTTTCGATGCCATCTTCATCTACAAAGTAGCCGAGCTTTTGATAGTCTACATCTGCTTCTTCACGGGGATAAGGCAAATATAAACCAGCTTCATGGTTTAACACCATTTCTCGTAACTCTTTATCATCCAATTCTGCGGGTACGGGAATCAGTCGCACAATCGATTCTCGTCCCGGTACCGCAGTCGCAACCCGACTCGCTTTAATTTTGCTTGCTGCAAGTGCCTCTTGAATCAGTTGTGCCATTGTTGGTGGATCTACAATTTGACCATCAACAAAAATGCCCTCCGGAACCGGCACTGATGTTAAAACATCCAATTTCAAACCTTGACGGTGCTTGCGTAACTGGGCTACATTCACCCGTTGCGGTGCAAGCTCGATGCCAACCCTAGTTTTAGATTTACCAAACAGACCACTTAAGCCTTTTACCACTGTTTTGCCCGTAGGAATACTAGAAAATAAAAATCCAACTGTTAACTAAAAACTGCTCTTGATATCTGGTAGTAGATTTAGTTGTTAAGTTTAGTTGTTAATTTCAAAACAGACGCATACCATTTTTCATCCCGATTTTTGATAAAGTTTGTTTTCTATGGTTATTCATATTGATTTGTTCAAACATTTAAAATCAATAACGGATTCAATGATACAGCTAAGTTTTGATAACTTATTTTGCTTTTTTTCAACCAAATTAAAATAATTATTCAATTCAAAAAAACATAGATTAGCAGCCTTTTTTTTCAACTTAATCTTGTTTAACAGCTAATTTTTTAGCCTCATAATAGATTAATCTGACAAACCCAATCCGAGTTGAACCGAGAACAAAATTTTAACAGATACTTGAGTACAGATGCCACTATTATTTGTAAATAATATCATCAAATAAAGTTACTTTAATCAAGTAAAATCACTGAGATGACAAAGATAATCGTCCAGCTAATTTAGTTATAACACCGATTAATTAAAGCAATTATGTATTATAAATGTACTCGGTGCTTATACTGGATTAATAAATCTACCACAAAGTTTCAAGCAAACCTCTAATCAGTATGTTTGACTAGTGGACAGTGGACAGTTGACAGTTGACAGTTCCCTATTAGCTAAGCTAAAAAGCCTTTAATTTGTATATTCAAATTTTATTAAAGTCTTGTAGTGCGGGCCGGAAAGCCCGCTAGAAAAATACAAATTAAATACGCGACAACTTATTACCTATTCCCTGTTGCAAAAAATGTCCGGCTAAATAAAGGGAACCGCACAAAACAACTAAATTATTATTTTCTTTAAAAACTGTGGAAAGTGCTGATGACAAATCCTCGTAAATATTACATGAACTTAATCCCGGACAAATATCTTTTGCTAGTTTCGCTAAGTCAATTGGTACGGCAGAACTATGATCGGGTACAGGAACCAAATGTAATTGATCATTTGCTCTTAATAATGTTTTAAAAATTTGCTCGTGTTCCTTGGTGGAAAGCATTCCCATCACCCAAGTAACCCTAGCTTCGGGTTGATTTAACTGAGCAACAAACTTATCTACATAATTTCGTAAAGCTGCTGCTGCGGCTGGGTTATGAGCGCCATCAAGCAATAACTTATGGTTATTCCAACTAGTCCACTGCATTCTTCCCAACCACTTTGTTTTTGCCATACCTTCAACAATCGCTTTCTCAGATATTTGCCAACCCTGCTCTTGGAGAATTTTTACAGCAGCTATGGCTAAAGCAGAATTATTTAGCTGGATTTCACCTTGTAGCGGTAAAAGGTATTTTATCGGTTTGCTCGCAGTTTCCACCTCAACCCAACCATTACCAACTTCTCGTGCTGGCTGGGGTTTGATTATCGGACATTGTAGTAAACTTGCGCGATCGCAAACTACAAGTTCTGCTTCTGGGGGTAATTGTCCCATAACTACCGGACATCCAGATTTGAGAATACCTGCTTTTTCTGTTGCGATCGCGGTGATAGTAGAACCTAATTGTTGACAATGGTCGCGGCTAATAGAAGTAATAATCGTCACCAAAGGTTTTTCACAAACATTAGTAGCATCTAAGCGTCCTCCCAACCCAACTTCAACCACTGCCACATCAACTTGCTTTTGAGCAAAATACAGCCAAGCTGCGGCAGTAAACACTTCAAACTGAGTCGGTGATTCTTCTTCAGGATTAATAGCTTCTTGCACTTGCAGCAATAAATTATCAAGTTCTTCAGTAGAAATTTGTTGTTCATTAAAACAAATTCGCTCTGTCCAATCGATCAAATGAGGCGAAGTATAGCGTCCCGTTCGGTATCCAGCCTCAGTAAAAACCGAAGAAAGATAAGCACAAACAGAACCTTTGCCATTCGTACCAGCAACGTGAACTACCGCAACTCGATGGTGTGGATTACCCAAATCCGCCAAAAGCTTGTAAATGCGTTCCAAACCCAAATGAACACCAAAACGTTTGTAAGGTTGTAAAAGAGATTCTATATTCATAGAAAAAGGTTAAAGGTTAAAGGTGAATATATAATTCTCCCATTGCTGAACACGGATTAAACAGGATTACACTGATTTCACGGATTTAATTACTGAGTTAACAGTCAACACTCAACAGTCAACAGTCAAGAATAATTAAACCGACTGCCTTACAAAGGAAACAGCCGGTTAGTAAGGGATAATTAAAAAGAATTTACGCTTCTTTATTTAAAAAGCTTTGCAATTGTCTAATTGCAGCAGCACCAATATTAAACAACGCCCAACCTGCTGCAATGGCAATTGGTGCTACAACGATCGCTACACGCATATCCATATTTAGAACCTCTCTTTTAGGTAAATTTTTTAAGTTTTATCAACAGCTCTCATTTTCATTTTTAACTGAAGTGGCAAATTTTTCCACTACTGCGTGTAAAGAATATTTACAAATCAGTGGAAAGTTGACAGTTGACAGTTGACAGTTATTATTTTATTTCTCCCCTTGTCCCCCCATCTCCCCATCTCCCCATCTCCCCATCCCCTTGTCCCCTTGTCCCCTTGTCCCCTTGTCCCCTTGTCCCCTTGTCCCCTTGTCCCCTTGTCCCCTTGTCCCCTTGTCCCCTTGTCCCCTTGTCCCCTTGTCCCCTTGTCCCCTT